>Ga0208412_1000018_pt1 | contig 162952 bp, 170 predicted proteins | sample AntDeeMetag02WF4_FD_184758 | JGI IMG/M metagenome (GOLD analysis project Ga0208412, IMG submission 184758) | Saline lake microbial communities from Deep Lake, Antarctica - Antarctic Deep Lake Metagenome 02WF4 (SPAdes) (version 2) | ecosystem: Environmental > Aquatic > Non-marine Saline and... | reverse complement strand
GTGTTGCTTCTCGCTCCACAAAATCCAAGTCGAACTGGCCGATACTAGGACTGAGGCGTGCGTTTTCGGGCATGGATCACTTTGAAAACGCCACGCCTCACTCCTTCAGCCTTATCTGAACAGCACCGTCTCAACTGATCCCCTCAGAACACACCGTTCCATTCACAGATGGGGAGGGTAGTCACTTCGAATGGTCGGAGAACAATCTCTCTCGGTAAACTGTGCGCTGTATTCGGGTTCTGCTGAAGGTTCCACGTCGATCGAACTGACTCTCACTCGAGCGAACGGGCACGAAACTGAGATGAAAGGTGGGACGAGGCGGAGGAAGGTGCGGACGTGGTCGCTCGGTTCCCGCGGGAAACCGAGCGTGCGACGGGCCGGAGCGACGCGCTATGCCGGATAGACGTGAAAAGCGCCTGTGCCGGCATCCAAACCAAGGATCTGGTGAAGTAAAAAGTCAGCGGTCGGCGGCCGGTGACGGTCGCGGTGCAAAAGCAGTCACGACGGCCGATTCCGAGCGGTCACAGCCGCCGATCCCGCAGCGCCGGGAACTCCGCGCGGACTCTGCCGACCGTTCCGGGGTCGATCTCCGTCGTGACCAGCGCCGGCTCGTCGCCGCTCGAGGCCAGCGAGACGCCCCAGGGATCGTAGACGCTCGAGCGCCCGAGCAACGTGGCGTCGTCGAACTCGCCGGCGCCGTTGATCGTCGCGACGTAGGCCTGATTCTCGATCGCGCGGGCTCGCGAGAGGGTCTCCCAGTGTTCGATACGCGGGTAGGGCCACGCGCTCGGGACGAGGACAAGTTCGACGCCGTCGTCGACCAGTCGCCGGTAGAGTTCCGGAAACCGCAGATCGTAGCAGGTCGTCACACCGACGGTGAAGTCGCCGATCGTCGCCGTCTCGAGGCGTTCGCCGGGGACGAGCAGTTCGGACTCCGCGGATTCGTAGCCGAAGAGGTGGTGCTTTCGGTAGACGAGTTGCAGGTCGCCGTCGGCGTCGAACAGCGCGGCGGTGTTCGCCAGACCCTCGTCGGCCGGCGTCTCGACGCTATCGGTCGCCGCCAGATCCTCGACGATGCTCCCCGCGAGGACGGCAATATCGTGATCGTCGGCCGCCTCCCGAAGCCGAGTAAACGTCTCGCCGCCGAACGGTTCGGCGCTGCGCGCGTAGAGATCGAACGCGAAGTAGCCCACGGTGAACAGTTCCGGCAGGGCGACCAGGTCCGCGCCGCGATCAGCGGCCCGCGACACCGCCTCGAGCGCCCGGTCGACGTTCGTGTCGACCTCGCCGGCCTCGACGTGAATCTGTGCGAGTGCGAGCCTGAGCGAGTCGCCGGTCTCGGCGTCCGCAGCGGCGGCGTTCGCGTCAGCAGTCATCGTTCATCTGTGGCCGCCCCACCACCGTTACTGTGTCGGCTGCGGTACCGTGTCGACCGCATCACTGTGACAGCTGCGTTACTGCGTCGTCTGCAGGTCCCGCTCGAGCGCGCGCTGGAGGTTCTCGAGTTCCGAATCGAGATTTCGCTTGAAGAACCGTTCGACGCCCGGGAGCTTGCCGTTGACGACGAAGGCGTTCTCGAGGCGAGCACCGTCGTCGGTCTCGACGATCTCGTGTTCGCCGGTGACGTCCATCACTTTCGATTCGCCGACGAACTTGACGTACTCCGGCGGTCGTCGCGTGACGTCTTCGGTGTTGACGGTGACGGTTTTTCGAACGAGCGGGATCGGGAGCGAAACCTGCCAGGTCGCGCGCCGGCCTTCCGGATCGTCGATCGCGTAGGATTCGACGACGCTGATCGCCTGGGCCCGGTTCGCCGGATCGACGATGAACTCCCAGACTCGTTCCCGCGACGCATCCACCGCAAATGATCGGTCGATCCGTACAGTCATGCCCGTACCTGTGCGATTGTCGGATAAAAAGACCGTGGACCGGCAGGGAAACCCGTCGCTGCGATCGTGGCGAGCCACAGCAAAATCGGGCGAGGGTGAGAAAGTCGAGTGATGGGACGTCGACGCCGATCAACTGATCGTGACTCGCCAGGTCGTCGACCGGGCGCGGCCCCATTTCTCGATATCGACATCGTCCGTTTTCTCCGCGAGGTGTGGCAGTCGAGCGCCGACCTGTTTCGACGAGAGTCCGATCGCGTCTGCGATGTTCTTCGCTCGGAAGTACTGCTCGCCGCGGGCAGCGCTCTCGCGGAGGTACGAGACAATTCGCCGCTCTTCGTCGGAGTAGTCGGTCATCGTCCGTACATCACTCTAGGTGGCCGTTGGTCTTAACTGTTAACGGCCGGGACGTGCCGGGTTCGGTACCGAGCGCCGGTCGATCGGCCGTCTCGAGCGCCGATTCGGTTCGAGCTGTCGATTCGATTCAACCGTCGATCCGTCGCTGCGCCTCGTCAGTCGAAGAGGTGGATGCCGACGACCGCGAGTGAGCTAAAGAGAACGGCCCCAGCGAAGCCCCACGCCGCCGTCACGTCCGGTGCACCAACGAGCATGACGAGTGCGCCGATCACTGCGAGTGCGCCCAGTGCGAGCGCCAGTCCGACGCCCTTGTCCGTCGTCTCGGTTTCCGTAGCCATGCTCGGGCGTTGTGTGTGGGGTCTCTTAACTTCTCTCTTTTGTGACGGAATGACGGCCGACAACGCCGGTCAAACCGGTGGCGCAGTCACTTGATCGTGGTGTGCTCGGACTCCTCGTTGAGCGAAAGGTTCGCCGCGATTTCGGCGTTTCGCATCGCGTACTGGGCGGTCTGCTGGAGGCTGACGAGCACTTCGCGGACCCGTAGCAGGTCTTCGTTATCCATCTCCGGTAACTCCGCGAGGATCTCCTGTTCGAGGTCGGAAATCTCGTGGAACAGCGCGCGGACCTCGTTGGACTTGTTGTAATCGCGTTCGACGGCCGCTTCGACGGCTCTGGACGTGATATCGTCGACCAGCTCGTTCAGTTCCCGAATGTCGCGCATCACGGAGCTGTCGACGTTGAGCGAGTGGCCTTCGGTCTCGATGACGATCTCGGCGATGTCCTCGCCGTTGTCAGCGGTCAGCTCGAGGTTCTTCGCGATCGAGCGGTAGCCGATCAGCGGGAAGCCCGTGTTGAGACCGACCGCTCGCGCGAGGTTCGGGTTCTGATAGGCCGTAAAGATCAGGCGAAGCAGGAGGACGAAGATCTTGTTCGCCTGTCGCTCCCTGTTCAGGGCGCGCTGGGCCAGATCGGGGTTGCCATGAGCTAGCGCCTTGATTCCCTCGCCGCGCATCGTCTGCCCGGTTCGCTCGAGGCGCTCGAGGAGGTTGTCGAGCGTGAAGTCATCGGGATCGACCGAGCAGCGGATCGAGATGCTCTCGGGGGTCTCCTCGATGACGCCCAGTCCCATCAGCTGGGTCTCGGCCTGATAGACGGCGTTGATGTGATCGGACTCGAGGGCGCCGTCCTCGCGCTCGATGCGGATGATGCGCCGCCCGAGGACGTACTGGGCGACGATCGCGCGCTCGACGGCGTCGGCGTCGAGTTCGTCGGTGTGGATGATCGCTTCGGTCTCCTCCGTGTTGGCCGACTCGGGCATCACAGTCAGTGTGCCCTTGCCGCTGGTCCGCAGCGATACTTCGTCGCCCTTTTCGACGGCGTGTTCGGACGCCCACTCCGCCGGGAGCGTCATGGCGAGCGTCGATGGACCGAGTCGTTGCACTTTCCGCGTTTCCATGTGACACCATACTACCGACTTGACCTTAATCTTGACTATATGGTCATTATCGTGAGTCCAATCGTTATATGGTTGCAGTCAGCGGCCGTTTCAACATCACCCTTATACAATTTGGTTCGCGGTCGTCCGTTGAGCGGTTTTCCGGGGTGCGGACGGCGGGGTTCGACCTGTGACCGAACCACGACGAGACGGTAACTGAGACGGCGACACTCGAGCGGACCAGAGAGGTCAGGCGACGGGAACCATCCGCGTGGTAAACCGACCCGTCCGAACCTGCAGCCACCCCTCGAGTCGGTCGTCGATCTCATCGTCGTCGGTATCGACGTGCAACGTATCGATTCCGTCCAGCTTCTCGTCGGCTGCGACGACCTCGATATCGTCGGCTCGGCGGATCACTGCCGGGGAAATCTGGTGGTTCCCCCGACCGAAGATGAACCCTTGCCCGCCGATCGGCGAGACGACGATGGTGACCGGATCCGCGAGCACCGCGAGGATATCCGACTCCGCGGCGTCGCGAGCGAGAACCGTACCGCGCTGGCCGGCAGATTCCGCATCGTCTCCCTCCGTCCCGTCCGTTTCGCGCCCAGCGCGCCAGACATCGACGCCCAGCGGCGAGGGGTCGATTCCCAGTTCCCGCTCGATAGCCCCGACGGTGCTGCCGGGACCGAAGACGTAGGTCCGCCCCGGTTCGACTTCGCGAGCGAACCCCGCGGCCAGCGAGTCGACGCTGCCGCTCGAGACCTGCTTACCCGACTGCAACGCCGGCGCGACGGGGACCGGAACGATCGCCCGCAGTTCCGACCGGACCTCTCCCTCGCGGTAGGCCGCCTCGTCGATATCGTTGACCTCGCGGGGCTCGACGCGCTCGAACTCGGCGGCGATCCGGCCGGCGTCGGTCGGGGTGACGCCAAAGACCGACGAGTAGATCTTGACTCCGGCCGGCACGCCGAGCATCGGCGTCTCTCCCGCCGCTTCCTCGAGCACCGTGGCGACGTCGACCGCGGTGCCGTCTCCCCCGACGAACAGAACCAGGTCGACATCGCGCTCGAGCAGCGCGCGGACGGCAGCGCGGGTATCGTCCGCTGTCGTCTCGGCGGCTCCGGGATCGCCGGGTCTCACCGGATCGCTCGAGTCGTCGTCGCCGGCCGCCGTCGGATCGTAGACGACCGTGGGCTCGAAGCCCGCGTCCTGGGCCGCCCGTTCGCCCAGCACGCCGGCGGCGGTGTAGACGGTGAGATCCGGTGCACGTTGGTAGAGCGAGCGCAACGCCTCGCGCGCCCGGTCCGGCGCTCGCGGCTCGGCACCCCGCCGGCGCGCCTCCTCGACGTTCCCGTCGGTCCCCTTCAATCCGACCCGACCGCCCATCCCCGCGATCGGGTTGACGACGACGCCGATTGACTCCATGGCTGGCTATCCGAACGCCAGTGGGAAAGCGGTATCGCAGCCGTCCGTCGGTCTCGCGCCGCGAGCGGTACTGCAACTGCCCTGTGACTCACTCGCGACTGCTCTACGATTTATCCACGACTGTCCCGGCCCCATCCGCAACTGTCCCGCAACTCACCTGCGACTCATCCACGCCTCGAGACCGCCGAGCGACGACCTATCCGCTCGTTTTCTGAAGGATTAAGAGGGATGGGAACCGATCGCCGACCATGCCTGCACTGATCGACGCCGCCGTTCTCGCGACGGAAACGGAACTGCCCATGGACATCGTCGGCTGGAGCGCGCTCGCCCTGGGGCTGCTCGTAACGGTCGCCTGGATGGCCTACTTCTACCGCTGACGATCCGATCTGGTTACGGTGACTCGACTTGCTCGCGGAGCCACGCGGCCGCCTCCGCGACGGTCGCTTCGTCGGTTCCCGTGAGTTCGATCCGGACCGACTCGCCCGGATAGCTCCCGACGGAGACGTCGTAGCGCTCGCGGAGGGCGGCGATCCGATCGAGGAGTGCGCTTTCGGGTTCGTCGGCGACGACCGTCTTCCGGTAGGTCGGCGTCCCCGTGAACTCGTCGGCGATCGTCTCGAACATCGCCTTCATCTCCGAGGGGACGCCGGGAAGCACGTACACGTCCTCGAGGACCGCGCCGGGAGCGACGCCGGTTTCGTTGTGCAGCGCCCGCGCACCCGCTGGGAGGTCGGCTGTCCCCGCCGCGAGGTCGTCACGGGTGTAGCCGTCCGTCTCGAGCCAGGCGAGGGCGTCGTCGTGCTCTTCGAGCGAGCGCCCGAGCGCGGCCGCGACGCCCTCCATCGTGAGGTCGTCGTGAGTCGGACCGAGCCCCCCGGTGACGATTACGGCGTCGTACTCGGCGCGGTACTCGTTGACGACGCGGGCGATGTCGTCGACCCGGTCGGGGAGCGTCGTCACGCGCTCGACGTCGACGCCGTGATCGTCGAGCTGCTCGCAGAGCCACGTTGCGTTGGTGTCCGCCGTTCGTCCGGCGAGCAGTTCGTCTCCGATCGTCACGACCGCGACGTTCATACCGCCTCGTTCGAGCCGGGTCCTCAAATGCGTCTCGCCCCTCGCCGACGCACGGATACACCACGCTTCCAGTGGGACCGACACCTCGGTCGTTTACCCTGCGAGTAGATATCACATTAGTTGTAGCCGTAATAACACTCTGTGGATGAGAGTGTTAATCGATCAGGTAATTCAGTATAACAGGTAACTCGTAATGACCAAAAGATTCAATTATGGTAATTGATAACGAGCGGAGTATGTCTCGCAGTCGGACGGAACGAACGGACGCGGATTCGACCTCGGTGCTCTCCGCGCTAGGCAACAAATACAGCGCAGAAATACTCTGTGCGGCCGGAACGCCGAAATCGGCCCAATCACTGAGCGAAGCGATCGAGATTCCGATCGCGACCTGCTATCGGCGAATCGAAGAGCTCGTCGACGCCGGGCTGTTGACCTGCGAGGGCCGACAGCTCTCCGAGGAAGGACGACGAACGAACATCTACCGACGCACGCTCGACGAGATCGAGATCGACTTCTCGGACGACGCGCCCGAGTTTTCGCGCAAGCGTCGCACCGAGGCGAAAAATCGGCTCCAGGATCAACTCCAGGACTGATACGGACTGTTGTCAGTGCCGGAGCAACTGCGAACCGTTCTGCGATTGCTCCAGTGCACCGGTACAGCAGACCGTACGACGACGGCTTCGATACCGGCTCCTCGCTGCTTCGCCACCGATTGACGACGTCCCTCGTTGCCGGGAACCGCCCCGTCGTCGGCGCCGACCCCATTGGCCGTCCGTAATCGGCCATCTTTAAGTATTCTCTCGAGAATACCTGAATATGACTAAGTCAGTCGAAAGCCGCGAGTCCGGACCGGCTGCCATGGCGGACGACGGCGTCGTCGGGAGCCGTCGCGTCCTCCACGTCGGCCGCGACCGGCCGATCCGAATCAGCGCTGGTCACCGGATTAGACACCACGACGGCAAGTGTTCTCGGCCCCACGGACACAACTACGAGGTCGCAGTCACCGTCGCAGGCCACCTGACCGAGGAGGGATGGATCGCTGACAAAGGCGATATTACCGACGTAATATCCGAGTGGGACCACATGTTCCTCCTCGAGGCCGGCGACCCCCTCGTCGAGGCCTTCGAGACTGCCGGCGACGACGATGCCGTCGTCGTCCTCGAGCACCCGCCGACGGCCGAGGTGATGAGCGTGATTCTGGAGCGAAAACTCGAGGCGGCCCTGCCCGAGACGGTCACCGGCGTTTCCGTGCAGGTCAGCGAGACGCACGAACTCTGCGGCGGAAGCGGGTTCTGAGATGCCGGTTTCCGATTCAGTCGATCTCGAGAACGCGGCCGATGCTGCTGCCGATACTGCGGCCGAGGACGCGGCCGAAGTCGACGCCGAGGACGGTCGTTCAACCGAGGGGCTCCCGATCAACGAACTGTTCTACTCGGTACAGGGAGAGGGAACGCTCGCGGGCGTCCCCTCGGTGTTCGTCCGGACGAGCGGCTGTAACCTCCGGTGTTGGTTCTGTGACTCCTATCACACCTCGTGGGAGCCGACCCACGCGTGGCTGGGACTCGAGGAAATTCTGGCGGAAATCGAGTCCCACGACGCCGATCACGTCGTCCTCACCGGCGGCGAACCGCTGATTCACGAGGAGAGCGTCGCCCTGCTCGAGGCGCTCGACGACCGCGGCTATCATACCACCGTCGAGACCAACGGGACGATCTACCGGGACGCGCCGATCGATCTCGCCTCCGTGAGCCCGAAACTCGAGAGCAGCACGCCGACGGCGGAGCGCGATCCCAACGGAGATGGTGAGTGGGAAGCACGCCACGAGAGCGATCGAATCGAGATGGATTCGCTCGTTCGACTGGTCGAGAACTACGACGTTCAACTGAAGTTCGTCGTGACGGACGCCGAGGACATGCCGGAGATCCTCGCGTTACTTGACGATATCCGCACCGCCGCCGACGATCCGATCAGCGACGACGACGTGCTCTTGATGCCCGAAGGGGCGACTCGAGAGCGCCTCGCAGAGACCCGCACCGAGGTCGCCGACCTCGCGATGGAGTACGGCTTCCGGTACACGCCGCGACTGCACGTCGCCCTCTGGAACGACGCCCCCGAGACGTAATCACAGTTTTCGATATCACTATGACCGAGACGACCACCGACTCCGCGACCGACGAATCGACCGCCAAACGCGCCGTCGTCCTTCTCTCGGGCGGCATGGACAGCGCCACCGCCGCCGCCGAAGCCCGCGAACGGGGATACGATATCTACGCGCTGCACACCTCCTACGGCCAGCGAACGGAGGATCGCGAACTCGAGTGTGCGCGCCGACTCGCCGACGAGTTCGACGCGGCCGACTTCCTGCAGATCGAGACTGGTCACCTCTCGGCGATCGGGGCCTCGAGTCTCACCGACGACGAGATGGCCGTCGACGACGCCGACCTCGAGAGCGACGAGATCCCCTCGTCGTACGTCCCCTTTCGGAACGCGAACCTGCTCTCGATGGCGGTTTCCGCCGCCGAAGCGAACGATTGCGAGGCCGTCTTCATCGGTGCCCACAGCGAGGACTTTTCGGGGTATCCCGACTGCCGCCCCGAGTTCTTCGAGGCCTTCGAGGCGGTCGTCGATGTCGGCACGAAACCCGAGACCGAAATTTCGATCGAAGCACCCTTCGTCGACGATTCGAAGACCGACATCGCCGAGCGCGGCGTCGAACTCGAGGTCCCTTACGAACACACCTGGAGTTGCTACCGCGAGAACGAACCCGCCTGTGGCACCTGCGATTCGTGTGCGTTCCGGCTGCAGGCCTTCCAGACCATCGGTGTTCGCGACCCGATCGAGTACGCCGAGCGACCGTCGTACGCGGACGAAACCGGTGGTCAGTAGCCCGCTTGTAATACGTCAGGATCTATCGGGATCAGCCGGAATCAGACAGGGCTCGACAGAACCTGCCAGAAACCTCCGGGTTCCGGCACACGATGAAAATCTTCAACAGCCGACACGTCGAACTGACTGCTCGTGACGCACCCCGTGTTTCGATGGTTCCGAGACGACGACGGGAGCTGGCAGTTCCCCGAGGGGCGTCGCGGCGAGTTCGTGACGCTCGCACTCACTCTGCCAGCTTTGGCCGTGTTCGTCCACGCCGATACCGGGCTCCCCCGCCCGACGGAGTACTGGCCGATCGTGATACTCGGCGTTTGTTCCGGCTTCCTGTACGTGACGTCTTTTCGAGAACCGATCCTCGAGCGCGTTCCCGATTGGGTCTCCGTCGGGCAGGTGATCTCCCTCCTGGCCGGCGGGCTCGGTCTCACGTTCCTCCGGCTCGTTCACGTCGCCGACCCCACGGTCCTGTTCATCCTCGCCGCCGGCGGGACGATCACGCTGGTCTACGGCGTCAGGTTGTGCTCGCCGTTCCACCCCGGTCTCGAGCCGCCGCGACGCGGCGTCGAACCACCACCGGTGGTCGAATCGGGATCGAAGATTCGGACGGAAACGACCGCGAACCGTGACCGCTGACCTCGACCGTCGCTACCGCACCGCCCCGAGTCCGCGTTTCACTCGTCGTCGCCGATCCGTCGGCGCAGCCACTCGAGGGCGAGTGCCCCGCCGGCGATGCTCGTCCCGGCGGTGAACCCGGGAGTTTCGTCGGCGTCGTCGGACGATTCGGTATCGGTGTCGTCAGCCGCTTCGTTCTCGGAGCCATCGATCGATTCGTTTCCGGCATCGGTCGATTCGTTCCCGTCGTCGGAAGAATTCTCGTCGCCGTCACCGCCTCCGTCGACTCGATCTTCGCCGTCGGTCCGAATCGCGAACAGGGAATCACCGCCGACGTAGACGGTGTCGCCGACGACCGCTATCTGTCGCGGCTCCGTCCCCGTGTCGACGCGCCACTCGCCGCGTCCGTCCGTTCGGTCGAACGCGGCCACGCCGGATTCCTCGAGCCCCACGTAGACGGAGTCATCATCGACGACCGCCGATGCGACCGATCCGTCGCCGTCCGACGGTTGCCAGACGCGATCCCCCGTCTCCGAATCGTAGCCGGTGACGGTCTTCCGGTCGCCGTCTTCGGCGTCGGTCACGGCGTACACGCGATCGTCGGTGAGGACGTCCAGCGAGTGGGTGGGTACCGTCGATCGCTCCGTACCGGTTTCGGCGTCGTATATCGTTACAACGCCGGCTTTGACGGCGGCGGCGACACCGTCGGCGGCGATCGGACGACCGGAGAACGTGCTCGAGGCCCAGTCGTCGACGCCGTCCGTCCACCGTTCGTCCCCGGTTTCGGCGTCCAGGGCGATCAGCCGCTTGTTGCTGAGGGCGAACACCGTTCCGCCGGCGACGGCGACGGAGTCTCGCTGCAGGTAATCGCCTCGTTCTTGCCCGTCGTCAGTCGTCACCGTGCCCGGTTCGAACTGCCAGCGCCGCTCACCGCCGTGTGCGTCGAGCGCGTACAGGACCTTGTCGGCGACGAGAAATACCAGTCCGCCCGCGACTGTGGGTGACAGATTCGTCTCGGACCCGAGCCCGCTCTCCTGCCAGCGGAGGTCTCCGGTTGCAACGTCGAGTGCGGTCAGATTCGGCTCGTCTCCCCTGCTGGTGACGTACACCGTGTCGTATGCGACCGCCGGTGGCCCCATGGCGCGCACCGGCTCCTCTCGACTCGCCGCCGTAATCTCGCTTTCCCACTCGAGCGAGCCGTCGACCGCGTCGATCGCGCGAACCTGCCCGTCGTCGGCGACGAGGTAAACCGTCCCGTCGACGACGGCGAACGTTCCCCCGTGATCGTCCTCCCAGGCGACGCTGACCGGCGGTTTCGGTCCGATCGAACCCGGAACGAAACCCGTGTTTCCCGCATCGCCGCGGATCGACGACCAGCCCCTCGAGCCGTCCGCAGTCACCGGTTCGTCGGTCGTCGATTCCCCGTCCGCGGTTTCGTCGCCCGCGGATCCGTCGGCGTCGGTTTCCTGGGCCGCTACCGTGCCCGTCGCTGCCCCCATTCCGGCAGCAAGCGTGAGCCCGGCGTACCGGAGAACGGTCCGTCTTTCGTGCTCGCTCATGATCTATCCGAACGGCGGTATCGAGCACTGTTATTTATCGGTCCGATAACAGCGTTCCGTCCCGGAAATGCGGGAGGTAGAACGGTTGCAACAGCGGAAATACTCGTCAGTGAAACGAGGTGCTGGCCGGTTTTTCGGCTCCTCACCACGCCCGCTCGAGCACGCCTTCGATTTCGTCGACGGTCGGCTCCAGTCCCGGTGGCGCGTTCGCCATGAACGCGTCGTTCAGAATCGCCTCCGCCACCGCGGTGAACGCCTCCGGGTCGGGGCCGTCGACGTCCCGTAGCCGCGAGGGAAGGCCGAGTCCGTCCCGAATTTCGGTGACCGCCTCGACGACCGCGGCCTCGTGATCCGCGGCGTCCCCGACCCCGAGCGCGTCCGCGAGCATCCCCGCTCGAGCGTCCACGCCGTCGCTCTCGAAGAGATACTCGAGGACGTGGGGGACGACGATGCCGTGGGCCGCCCCCTGCTGAACGTCGTCCGTCCGCGTGAGGCCGTGGCCGAAGGCGTGGACGATCGACGCCGTCGTCTCCCCGGGTCTCGAGATGCCGTACTGGACGAGGACGACCCCCTCGAGGATCGTCTCGAACGTCCCGATATCCCGCTCGCCGTCGTCGAACGCTCGCAGTCCGTCCTGGAGTGTCTCGAGGCCGTGGCGGGCGGTCGCATCGGTGATCGGCGTCGCGTTGCGCGCGTAGAGCGTCTCGATTCCCTTATCGAAGCCGTTCATGGCCGAGCCCGCGAGGATCGAGGCGGGCGTGGTCGCGATCAGTTCCGGATCGTAGACCGCCGCCGCGGGCATCAGTCCGGGATCGGCGATGCCGCCGCCGATCTCCTCGTCGACCAGCCCCGACTCGGGGGACGCGGTGACGCCGGCGACCATCGAGAGATCGGCCCCGGCCAGCGTCGTGGGAATCGCGACGATCGGAACCAGCCCCGACTCGGGGACCGTGATCGTCCCGGTCTCGGCGAACTCGGTGGCTACCTCCTGTGCCGTGCGATCGCTCGCCGCGAGGATGCTGATGACTTTCGCGACGTCGAGGCTGCTGCCGCCGCCGAGGCTGACGAGCACGTCGGCGTCGTCCATTCGCAGCCGCTCGCGGCCGTCGATCGCCGTCGCGAGTCGTTTTGTCGGCGTCGTCTCGTCGAAGACGCCGGCCAGCCGATCACCCAGCCCCGTCCTGACCGGCTCGATCACGTCGGGCGTGCTCCCGACGGTCGAGCCGCAGACGACCAGCGCCCGCTCGAGACCCTGAGCCTCGAGTTCGCCCTCGAGGTCGTCGATGCAGCCGGCTCCGAACCTGACGGTGGCGGGTTCGTACTCGAATCGGAAGGCCGGATCGCGGTCGCTCGAGTCGGATGCGGTCATGAGCATTCGTACGGGACGGGCAGTGTTAAAGGCGCGAGCAGCGGCGATCCGCTCGGACTCGTAGCCGGTTTGCAATCGCCCGTCGAGATCGACGCGTTATCGACCGGCTCGGTCGGCCCAGGGCCGCAAGATTGCGTGAACGGCCTCGTTCATCGGAACGTCGACATCGACCTCGCTCGCATGTCGAACGACGGAGCCGTGCAGTGCGTCGAGTTCCAGTCGCTTGTCGTGTGTCAGGTCGTAGTGGAGCGACGAGTACATGTCCGAATCCAACTCGCGCGCAAACTCAAGCCACTCGTCGACGGTTTCGTCGGGGAGATCGACGCCCTCCGCTCGAGCGACGGCACAGACCTCCTCGATGATCCGGCGGTACATCGTCCACGAAGCGTCCGTCTCGCGGAGTTCGCCGATCGGGAGCCGAGTCGTGGCGGTCATTCCCGCCTGCGCACAGATGAACGCGAACTTCCGCCAGAGTTCGACGCGGATGTCCGTGGCAAGGACCGCGTCGATCCCATCGCTCGCCGACAGTGCGTCGTCGAGTCGTTCGATTCGGTCGGTTCGCTCGCCGTCGAGTTCGCCGTAGACGAACTGGGCCGGCCCGCCGGTGTGTTCGACGACGCCGGGCTCCCCGATGGTCGAGAAGATGTAGGCGACGCCACCGACGACGTGGTCCTCACCGATTTCGTCGGCGAGCCATCGTTCGTTGTCGACGCCGTTCTGGACGGAGACGACCGCCGTCCTCTCATCGAGTAGCGGGGCGAGATCCGCGGCCGCGTCTCGCGTATCGTGGGCCTTCACGCAGAACAGGACGACATCACACGGCCCGATATCCGCCGGGTCGTCGGTCGCCGGCAGCTCGACCGACGTATCGCCGCGGATGCTCTCGACGCGCAAACCGTCGGATCGGAGTGCAGCAAGGTGGTCGCCTCTCGCGATGAGATGGACCTCGTGGCCCGCGTCCGCGAGGCGAGCCCCGAGGTAGCCGCCAACGCCGCCGGCACCGAATACAGCGACTTTCATACCGTTCGTACGGAGAGATCAGTCAAAGGAATTGTGGGTTTCCGGCCCTCAGCGGCTCGAGTCAGTCCCCACTCGAGTCGACGTTCGGCCCCTCGAACTCGGGTAACTGGGCCTCGATCTCCTCGCGTTCGTTCTCGAGCCACCCCGGGAGCGCTAGCCGTTCGCCCAACTCCTCGAGGGCCTCGTCTTCCGTGAAGCCGGGCCCGGTCGTCGCCATCTCGAAGAGGACGCCGCCCGGTTCGCGCGTGTAGATCGACTGGAAGTACTTCCGGTCGATGACCTCGGAGGGCGACAGCCCCGCCGCGGCGAAGGCCTCGCGCCACTCCTCCTGTTCCTCGACGCTTTCCGCCATGAACGCGACGTGGTGAACGGTTCCGACGCCCATCTGCCCGCGTCCGGCATCAGTCTCGACGAGGTCGACCACCGAGCCCGGACCGCCCGTTGCGCTTCGGTAGCGCCGACGGCCGCCCGCTTCGGCCTCGAGTTCGTAGCCGAGGACGTCGGTCAGAATCGTCTCGGTCGGGCCGTAGTCGTCGACGGCGAGCGCGACGTTGTAGAAGCCCCGTAGCTGGTGCTCGGTCGGAACCGGGCCGTCCTCCCACGGCGTCGCGTCGAATACGTCATCGGTCGCGACGAGTTCGAGTTCGATCCCGTCCGGGTCCGAAAACCGGAGCACGGTCTCGTCGAACCGTTCTTCCGCCGTGAACTCGACGCCCCGGGACTCGAGGCGGTCGCGCCAGTAGTCGACCGAATCCGAAGCGATTCCGTAGGCAGTCGTCTGTGTCTGTCCAGCGCCGAATCGACCCTCGTGTCCCTGATCGGTCCACGGGAAGAAGGTGATATTCGTCCCGGGAGAACCCTCGCCGTCGCCGAAGTAGAAGTGGTAGGTGCCCGTATCATCGTGGTTGACGGTCTTCTTCACGAATCGCAGGCCGAGCGTCCCGACGTAGAAGTCGGCGTTCGCCTGCGGGTCCCCGGCGATTGCCGTGACGTGGTGGAGTCCGGATGTGTTCGGTGACATTACCGCTGCTAGGGACCAAGCGCTTGAATCGTTTGCTCGCGTTCGCGTCACCGGGGGACACGCGGGTTACCGCTTATTCCGACCCGCCCAAAACCGGATCACTCGTGACTCGAGACGACGGTTCGGGACCGCACCTCGAGGTGGGCGACGGAAACAACAATGACTGGTAACGTATGCCATGGCACGTATGAGCTGTCCATCTCTCGAGTATCGTGACGGCGCCGAGAGCAACGCGCAACTGGTCGAACGCGTTGTCCGCGTCGCGGCAGAACTGGGCCGCGAGGTCGCGACGCCGGCGCAGGCGCGGGAGATACTCGGGCTCTAGGTGTCGACCCGGTCGGCTGTGAAGCGCGGCTCGGAACCGATGGAGAGCAGGAACCGTCCCATCAGGAATACACTGACGAGCGTCAGCGCGCCGAAGATGACGATTTGCGGGAGCGGTACCGGTTGCCCATCGCGGACCATGAACACCGACATCGCCAGCACAGCTCCGCCGAGGGTCGCGATCTTGACGAGGAGGACAGCCGTGAACGCGTATCCCCACGCCTGGCGCTGCCAGAGCCAGTACGCCGAGAGGGCGAACGCGGGAACGACGACGCCGAGATCGAGCGAGTAGATCACCGACGTCGGGAGTCCGGCGTCGGCGATGCTCGGCGGTGTCGTCCCCGAAACGGTCGCCGGCAGGATTTCCGACAGCCAGAGCAGCGAGATCAGGACGACCAGCAACAGCTGGAATCCGACGTACGCCCGGATCGACGCGTCTCCGACCCGGCGTTTCAGCGCGGGCGCATCGAGACGGACCGTTCCGCCGACGAACGTAAACAGCGTCAGCCAGAGCAACGCGACGTAGACGAGGTAGAGTTCGTTGAACGCGGTCATGAACGCGTAGGAGGCATACGTGTACAGCAGGTAGCCGGTGACGCCGAGCCACGAGACGTATCCTCTGAGCGAGCCGCGAGCGGCGAAGAACAGCGAGACGGCCAGCGCGGGGACGGCGACGACGAGCGTCAGCAGGTCCTGGCCGTATACCTGCGGGAGCAGTACCGGTGCGTCGCGGTAGAAGTCGGGGACGAACAGCCCCACCAGCGTCGCAACGACCGTCAGGACGAGTGTCACGAGCGATGCGATGCCGTACGAACGTGGAATGGGTGGGTGAGCGGCGGCCATTCGAGTCAGTTCGCGCTGCCTTCTTCGGGCGATCGCAGGCCGAGACGACCCTCGACGAACGCGGCAAAGTCCGCGGCAAAGGCCTCGACCTCGTCCCAGTCGGTGTACTCGTAGTCGCGGGAGGTGTCCGTATCGCCGGTTGCATCCGTGGCGATCCGTTTCATCATGAGCCGCTTGAGGAAGCCGTACTTCGAGTACCGGAGCGCGCCCCCGAAGCGGGCGATTCGGTCGGGCTGCCAGTCGGTCTCCTCGAGGAACGTCTCGACGTAGTCCGCCGCTTGCGCGCGTCGGGTTTCGTCGCTCACGGCATCGGACATGGACAGCTGGAAGAACGCCGTCGGACGGGCGGTCAGCGTCTCGTGGTTGGTTCGCACGAAGTCCCGAACTGCCGGCTGGTGTTTCCCCATGTGGATCGACGCGCCGACGAGCACGGCATCGTATGCCTCGCAGTCGAAGTCCGCCGGAAGCTCGTCGACGTTCATCACGGTGGCATCGTGCCCGCGGTCAGCGAACACGTCGCCGATTCGATCGGCGACCGTCGCCGTCTGTCCCTCACCGGTACCGTAACTGACGAGAATCGAAACCATCGTCGTTCTCTGTTTCAGTACGGTTTTCAACCCGATAAAAGAGGCGGGGCGGAGCCCGCCCTCACTGCGCCGGACTCGAGCGACGGCCACGGACCCAAACGATTAGCCGGGTCCGGTAGTAGGTGCGGTATGGACGTTCTCGAGGCGCTCCGAGCGGAGTCGGGCATCGTCGCCGTCGTCGGTGCGGGCGGCAAGAAGACGACGCTCTATACGCTTGCCGAACGCGCCGCAAGCGATCGCTCCCTGCGAGCAGTCGTGACGGCGACGGTTCGGATCCCGATCTTCGATCGACACGTCGAGGAAGTCGCCGTGACTGACGACCCGGTTGCGGCCCTCGAGCGAGCGGACGCGTGGCCCGTCGGCGTCGTCCCGGAGCGGGAGGGCGAAGACCGGTACGTGGGGTACGATCCCGATGTCGTCGACGACATCGCGACGGCCGACGTCGCCGATCTCGTTCTCGTCAAGGCCGATGGTGCGCGGACGCGGGAGTTCAAGGCGCCGAACGAGCGCGAACCGCAACTTCCCCGACACGTCGACACCGTCGTCCCAATCGCGAGCGTGCAGGCCGTCGGAAAACCGCTCTCGGCCGACCACGTCCACCGGCCGGAGCGAGTGGCGGCGATCACCGGGCTCGATCGCGGCGACGCGATCCGGCCCAAAGACGTCGCTCGAGTGCTCGCGAGCGATCGCGGCGGACACAAGGGAGTTCCGGACGGAGCGACGGTCGTCCCGCTCCTCAACAAGGTCGATGACGCCGAGATGCGGGATGTCGCAGCGGATATCGGACGGGAGTTGCTCGAGCGAGCGCCGGCCGTGAGGCAAGTCGTTTTGGCGCGGATGGTCGCTGAGGAACCGGTGATCGACGTTCTCGGGACCTAGTTCCCGACTCGTGTCACAGTCCGAGGCCCAGGACGGGACCGGTTCGTTTCCTCGAGTCGATTCGTCGCTCTCTCGAATTCCTCGCGACTGTACTCGTGTTCTCTGTTCGAAAACGGGGTATGACGGAATCTCTCACGAGGAATGGACGCGCCGGTCTTTCGACAGGTCCGATTCGAGCACGAATTGATACTGATTTCCCACCTGCCGTCGAGCGAGAATCCAGTGTGAACCAAAGAATTAGATATGTCTAATTTAATCCTGAGGAGTTGACAGCACGGTTGTATCGATCGAAGCGACTGTCTCCAGAAAAAGCAGTGGTCGAATAATAGCTTCAGTTACTGTGGAACAAATGTGCAAGAATCTTCCAGTGGCGGTATATTGACCGAAATGTCCAGTCAGGCACGTCATCCGCGACTTCCCGTTTAACGATTGACTCGTTAGATGTTTTGATTAGACACGATCTAAATTTAGACGCGTCAAATTCATATAGGGGGTCGACTAACACCCGAACGTGAACGGACGAGTACCCAGATCGGAACCGAGACCATGCCATCACTAGACTATACCAGCGCAGCTGAAATTACAGCACAGCTTGAGGACCGACTCGTCGAGGCAGTTGGGGAGAAACCGGACGTCAGCCGACGGTCTGTACTCGGCGGGCTCGGGGTTGCCGGGAGTGCAGCGGTCGGGATCGGGAGCACGCGGGCGGGTGCCGATTCCGGCCACGACGAGGACGAACACGGGACGTTCGGTGCCGTCGGCGAATACCGCGATTCGAATTTCGATCCCCACGAGTTTCTGACTACGTTCAACACCGGGGAGAGCGACCAAGATGCCGTCCCCCAGCGAATCTACGAGGAGAACGGCCGAACCGTTCGGGAGTTCGAGTTCACCGCAGTCGATACGACGATCACGATCGCGCCGGGTATCGAGTTCGAAGCCTGGGCGTTCAACGGGCAGGTACCGGGGCCGACGATCCGCGCCGTCGAGGGTGATCTCATTCGGGTCACGTTCGAAAACTTCGGGCGACACGCCCACACGATTCACCCGCACCTGAAGAATCTCGACCCCGAAATGGACGGCATTCCCCAGAACGGACCCGGCGTGCTCGAGACCGGCGAGTCGTACACCTACGAGTGGATCGCACAGCCCGCTGGCATGCACTTCTATCACTGCCACTCGCTGCCGTTGAAAGAGCACATCCACCGTGGCCTTTACGGCGCGATGATCGTCGATCCGGATCCCGAACGGGTCAGGGAGAACCCGGCCGATTACGTGACGGATCATCCGAGTCAGATCACCGACGCGATGGTCGACGATCTGGTCGACGAAGCCAGGACGCGCAACTACGAGTACGCCGAGAACGACGCCGTCAACGAGCTAGTGATCGTGATGAACTCGTTCGATACCAACTTCGACGGCGGAAACGAGGTCTACGCCGCGAACACGCGGGCCTTCGCCTACGGCGTCGGCGAGACCGACGGGAACGGCAACTGGACGGCTGGCGAGACGAAACGCCCCATCCGGATCGACAAGAACGAACGGCAGCGAGTGTATCTCGTGAACGCGACGGAGTTCGACCTTGTCAACTCTTTCCATACCCACTCGCAGTTCTTCGATTACTACGACCACGGGACGACGTTGCTGCCGACGCGCCAGACTGTCGACACGGTCATGCAGACGCAGGCCCAGCGAGGTATCATCGAACTCGACTACTCCGATCATGAGCCGGGGCTGTACATGTTCCATGCTCATCAGTCGGAGTTCGCCGAACTCGGCTGGATGAGCTTCTTCGAGGTGGTCTAAATGGCGGACGAACGGCGGGATACGACGACGGACGGAGGTGTACCGGTCGAAACCGAGGTCGGGCAGCCACTCGGCGTCCCGCGATGGGTCACTGCGGTGCTCCCGATCGTATTGCTCGTCCTCGTCCTGGGCGCGTTCGTGTTCACCTCTCCCCTCGCGGGGATACAGAGCGGTGAACCGCTCCCCGACGTGACGGTTACTCACTCTACGCTGCCGAGCGATGACACCGTCGTCCTGCACGTCACGAACAACGGCCCGGAGGAAGTAACGATCTCGCAGGTCCTCGTCGACGAGGCCTACTGGAACTTCCGCGTCGAGGGCGCCGGCGGTGATCGGACGCTCGAGCCGCGAGAAAGCGCGCGCGTCGTCGTTCCGTATCACTGGAATCCGGGCTGGGACCTCGAAGTCGATCTCGTGCTCTCGGACGGCGCGACGGTCAGTCACGGTATCGAAGCGCCCCAGCAGAGTCCCGGCTTCGGCGCTGACATCCTGTGGACGCTGGCGCTTATCGGACTGTTCGTCGGGGTGATTCCCGTCGCGCTCGGCATGCTCTGGTTCCCGTACATCCGGACGATGAGCGACCGGACCTTGCACGCTGTTCTCCTGTTTGCCACCGGTGTGCTCGCGTTCCTCGCGTTCGACGCCGGATTCGAGGCGTTCGAACTCGCCGAGCGAATCCCGGGGGCTTACGAGGGCAACCTCCTGGTCGTCTCCGGGGTTCTCGGCGCACTGTTACTCGTGCAATCGATCAGTTCGTGGCGGGAGGGACGCGCCGCCGGCGACGGTCGAGCGGGCGGCGGTCTCTGGGTCGCGTATCTGGTGGCGCTTGGCATCGGCCTCCACAACCTCGCGGAGGGGCTCGCCATCGGGAGTTCGTTCGCGCTCGGTCGTGTCTCGCTCGGCGCGTTCCTCGTCATCGGGTTCATGCTCCACAACGTGACGGAAGGTCCGGCGGTCGTTGCGCCGGTCGCGCGCGACGAGCGCCCGGCCTGGTGGCACTTCGTGGCGCTCGGTCTCCTCGCCGGCGCACCGGTCATCCTCGGCGGATGGATCGGGAGCCTCGCCTACTCGCCGACGGTCGGTGCGTTCTTCCTCGCGATCGGCGTCGGTGCGATCCTGCAGGTCGTCTGGGAGATCACACGGATGGTTCGTGACGCGGGTGGACGCGTCGGCAGTGCGACGAATCTGCTGGCCTTCCTGATCGGCTTCGCCGTGATGTACGCGACCGATATCTTCGTGGCGATCTGACACGGCCACGCTTCAATACCGTATTCATGCCATTCAACTGCGCTGATCGGCGGGCGATCCTCCGTCTCGGCGGTACCGCACTCGCGACGATCGGGACCGCCGGGTGTCTGCAGAGTCGGTCGTCGACCGATCGGACCGTTACGATGACCGGCGAGTTCGGGTTCGATCCGGAGGCGACGACGATAGCACCCGGACGGACCGTGACCTGGAAGAACACGAGCGACGTCGATCACACGGTCACCGCTTCCGAAGCCGAGCTTCCGGACGGTGCCACGTACTTCGCGAGCGGCGGCTTCGAGTCCGAGCGCGCCGCGAGAAATACCCTGACAGCGGGTCTCATCGAACCGACTTCCGAGTACGAACGGACGTTCGAGGTGCCCGGCACGTACCACTACTACTGTATCCCCCACGAGAGTTCCGGGATGCTCGGGACCGTTCAGGTCGAGTAGGTCCGGACGCGAGTCTTCGCTGACACGGTGATTCAGTATCCACGAGAACGACCGCTGTGTTCCATCACAGTGGACTCATCAGTTGGCCCGGTTGGAATCGCGGTGTACCGAACCGATCCGCGCATTCCGATCGCGCGGGGGTCTGATTGTCCTCGAGCAGTGAGCAGTCAGACGTACTTGGCGTCACGCGCCGTCCTTCTCGAGTCGCTCGAGCGCCGCCTCGAACTCCTCGCGTGTGTTGACGTTCTCGAACGTCTCGAGCGGCGCGTACTCGCGTACCTCGTCCTCGTCGACGACGATGTAGTCGAGGTCCAGCAGGGGTTCAACGACTCTGCGCTCGTCGCGCTCGAGGGCGCGCTCGCAGGCTTCGGCCATCGGCCCGGCGCGATAGACGGCCTGGGTGGTCTGAAACCACTGGTCCTCGAGCCGCGGCACCGCGGCCTCGTGGCCGGCCGCCCGGTCGAAGAGGTGGTCGACGAGGGTTGGCTCGACGAAGGGCATGTCGCAGGCGATGACGACGGCGTACTCTCCGCTCGCGTCGCGAAGCCCAGTCATGATGCCCGCCATTGGCCCGCGGTCGGGGATCGGGTCGACCGCGAACGAGAACCCCGGTCCCCCCTCGAGGACCGAGCGGATCGCCGTCACCTGCTCGTCCCGGCAGTTGACGACGATTTCGTCGACCACGGGGTCGAGGCGATCGACGACGCGGCGGATCATCGGCGTCCCGGCGAGGTTGGCGACGGCCTTGTCCGCCTCGCCAAAGCGGGTCGAGTGACCGCCCGCGAGGATGATAGCCGTGCGCTCGTCTCGCCCGCTCTCGAGGGACATAGTCGACCGTTCGTCCAGCGATGGCAAAAGGGTCAGGGCGCGGTCCGGGTCGAATCGAACGGTGTCGCTCAGTCCGAGAGCCGCCAGAGCGCCCGATATAGCGTCCACAGATCGCAATCGAAGCGGTCGGCAAGCGAGCGACAGCGCTCGAGGTAGGTCTCGTACTGCGGAACCGACGGCGGATCCGGATACGAGTGAGAGAGTTCGTCCGCGTCCCGGAGCGTTGACCACTCGCGAGGACCGACGACGACGTACTTCGCTGGGTCGATAAACATGCAAAACGCCGAAGCGACGGGGACGTCGACGGCCTCGAGTTCGGTCAGCGAACTGATCCTCGCAGCGGCGTTGCTCGAGTCGTTTGTGTCGGCGGTATCGGTGGCGTCGGCGATGGCGTCTCTGACGGTTTCGAAGTCGTTGCTCCAGAATCGATCCTCCGCCTCGCGGCGTTCGTCGTCGGGGTAGCCGCCGAGAAATCGCCGGTAGTACCACCTGACGACCCAGGCCGCGTCCCGCCGGCCGTACTCGCCCGACTCGAACGCTGCCGGGAGCGTCTCGAGTTGTTCCGCCTCGACGGTGTATAGTGGCTCCCGCTCGAGGTACTCGCGCGCCTGGGATTCCACGAGCGACCGCGTGAGCTCCATCGCGTGACGCTTTCGCACGCGTGACCGTTAGCGTTTCCCCGTCGAGTACTCCCGGTTGATCCGTCGCTCGCTCCAACTTACCGCTTGCATGGTAGAAAACCTCATGCATACTCGGATAGTGAGATGCGTCTAACGGGTGCGACACCTGGAGGCTATCCAATGTCCAGTGATCAGCAAGAGCCAGTCAAGACGATCTGTCCGTACTGTGGCGTCGGGTGTGGAATCAAGGTACAGCCCGGCGAGGAACCCGGCGACGTCCAGTTCATGCCGTGGGGTGACGCCCCGGTCAACGAGGGGCGCATCTGCATTAAAGGCGGCGCGGCGACGGAGGTGGTCGACCACGAGGACCGACTCACCGACCCGCTGATCAAAGAAGAGGGGGAGTTCCGCGAGGCCTCCTGGGAGGAGGCCTACGAGTACATCGTCGGCGAACTCGAGCGGATTCGCGACGAGTACGGCCCGGACGCGATGGGCTTTTTCGGGTCCTCGAAGGTGATGAACGAGGAGAACTACCTCCTCCAGAAGCTGGCTCGCCGGTATGGCACCAACAACGTCGACAACTGCACGCGGATGTGTCACGCCTCGACGGTCTGGGCGCTCCGGACGAGTCTGGGCGCGGGCGCGATGACCAACAGCATGCGCGACCTCCGCGAGGAGGCCGACGTGTTCTGGATTCAGGGGGCGAACCCCGGCGAGCAACATCCGATCGCTAACAGCCAGTACTTCCGCCAGGCCGTCCTCGAGGGGGCGACCGTCATTCAGGTCGACCCGCACGCGAACAAGACGACGCGATCGTTCCAGATCGACGACACAGACCGTCACCAGCACCTGCAGTTGAATCCCGGCACTGATATCCCGCTTCTCAATATCGTCCTCACGAAGATCCTCGAGCACCACGAGGACCACCCCGAGGACGGTTGGATCGACGAGGAGTTCATCGCGGAGCGCACCGAGGGGTTCGACCACCTGAAAGAGACCCTCGAGGATTTCGACACGGAAGCCGCGGCCGAGGAGTGTGGCGTGCCACTGGAAGCGATCGAACTCGCGGCCGAGAAATACGCCGAAGCCGACAACGCGGCCATCTTCACCGGGATGGGGATGAGCCAGCACGCCTGCGGCGTCGACAACGTCCAGAACGAAATCAATCTGGCGCTGATCACGGGTAACCTCGGGCGGCCCGGGACGGGCGTGAACCCGCTTCGCGGCCAGAACAACGTCCAGGGGACCTGCGACGTCGGCACGATGCCGAACGTCCTGCCGGGCTACCAGCTCGTCGACGACGACGAAGCCCGCGAGTCCGTCGAGGAGGTCTGGGGCTTCGAGATTCCGGCCGAGCCCGGGCTGACGAACGTCGAAATCTCCTACGAGGCCGGCGACTCGATCAAGGGCCTCTACGTCATGGGCGAGAACCCCGTAATGAGCGAACCCGACGCTACCAACGTCGCCGACCGACTCGAAGACCTCGAGTTCACCGTCGTTCAGGACATCTTCCCGACCGAAACCGCGGAGTACGCCGACGTGATCCTCCCGGCGACGACCTGGGCCGAGCGCGGCGGCACCGTCACCAACACCGACCGCCGCGTCCAGCGGATGCGCGGCGTCGAGAAGGTCCACGAGAACACGAAACACGACCGCGAGATCGTGAGCGAGATCGGGACGCGCTTGTTCGATTCGGGCTTCGACTTCGAGGATCCCGAGGAAATCTTCGAGGAACTCCGGCAGGTCTGCCCGAGCTACCACGGGATGACCTACGATCTGCTGGGCGAGGAGGGGCTCCACTGGCCCTGCTATGAACCCGGCGACGAGGGCGACCCGTTCCTCTACGAACACGAGTTCGACACCGAGAGCGGCCTCGGCCGGATCGAGGGCGTCGCCCACCAGCCGCCGGCCGAGACGCCCGACGACGAGTACCCGCTGATCCTCACGACCGCGCGCCTCGAGGAACACTACAACACCGGGACGATGAGCACGCGATCGCCGACGCTCAACAAGCAGACCCCGGAGAACTTCGTCGACGTGCATCCGGCCGACGCCGAGCGCTACGGCATCGAGGACGGCGAGTACGTCCGCCTGCACTCGAGACGAGGCGAGATCACGCTCGAGGCCCACGTGACAGAAGACACCAAAGAGGGGGTCGTCTGGACGACGCCGCACTTCGCGGCCGCCTCGGCGAACAAGCTCACGAACCACGTGCTCGACGAGCGCTCGAAGATTCCCGAGTACAAAGCCGCCGCCGCGGAGATCGACGTCGATATCGAACCCCTCGGCGAAACCGCGGATCCGGCGGCCGGGGACGACTGAGACGGCCGTATTACGCGGCTCGGTCTCTAGGGGGTGGACGCCGAGTCGTCCGCGACCGTCACCCCGGCCAACTCGAGCCACGGGTCGGCGCTCGACTCGGTGACGACGACCTCGACCAGCGGCCGATCACACGCCTCGCAGGCGGATCGAATCCCGACACGGGGCCGCCGACAGCAGTGCTCGAGGCGTTCGGCCGTCGTCGTCACCCCACTGTCACAGGCCGGACAGCGGTCTCGAAGCACTCGCAGTCCCGTCAGGAGGTCGCGACGCTCGTCGACCGCGAGCGCGTCCCATCCCTCGAGTCGGGTTCGGAGTTCGGCCGCCGCAGCCACGTCCGCCGCGAGCGCCGCGGTCGACTCCCATCGGACCTGTGTTCGACCGTCGAGAACGTACGACGCGTCGCCGAGTTGCCTGATTTCGTCCGCGCCGAGCATCGACCGCACGTCGTCCGAACGCGGTTCGGGAGCGCCGTCGCGCGGTAGTCGCTCGTTCCACTGCCGCTGAAAGGACAGTGCCAGTCGGATCCCGTCCCCGTGTTCAGTCGCGACGGTGGTGTCGGTCAGAACGGTTTCGAGGGTGTCGGGCGAGACCGTCTCGACCGTCAGGGCGTCCGACGGGGATTTGCCGAACACGGCGAGAAGGCGATCCGGAAAATACCGTCGGGTGATCGTCGGGGTGCCCGGAACGAGGTAGCCACGGAGGCGGATGAGTCCCAGAAAGACGGTGAGCGCCAGCGCGCCGACGGGTGCGGTGGTCGCGACACCGATCCCGACCGCGAGCGTAATCGCGATGACGACGTTGATCGCCGTACACGGAAGACACCGGTTTTCACCGGTGTACGCGGGCTGCTCGAGTCGCGCGAGGACGTCGGGAAGATCGATCACCGGTCACCACTGTCGCTCGGTACGCGCCGGACGGTGAAAAACTGCTGCCGTCATCGCGTCGGGGACCGCGCTCGGTGGCGATACCGGTTCGCTGTCCCGATCGTATGCGACGGGCGGCGGTCACTTTCGGGAAGGCGACCGCTACAGGCCGTAATCGACACCGTACCGGACTCCGCCCGCTCTACGGGTTGGTCGCCGCCTGCGACGAGGGTCGAACGGACCGAAACCGGCTCTGTCCGCAACTTTATCTATTACAGTCTCACTCTCATTTAGACAGTCCGTAGCGATCCGGAATTCTTTGATAAGCATTATCAAAATACGTAATGGAGTTCTTTGTGGCGTGGTACCATGACACAAATATCCACTGCGTCAGATATGACGGTCGCGGAACAACGCGATCTGGCGACGGCTCTCGGCGTCGATACCCCAGGGGACGGGACGGTAACGTGGGAGCTACTCGCCGGACAGATCGAACCGCGGTCCGACTCGGCGTTCGCCTCTCGAGGCGAAGCGATCCGGGCCGACCTCGCCGGGCGACTCGATCAGGAGTTGCTCGAGCGAGAACGGGAGAACATCGCGGACGAAATCCGCCGTTTGTCGGATGTCCGCGATGTCGGCGTCCCGGACGAACCGAGCGGACTGTATACGGACGTCGCAGCACCCGGCTGGCGACTGTACGACCACCTCCTCGAGGTGAACTTCTTCGAAAGTCTCGACGAGAACCTGCCGCGGTTCACGGCGGACCACATCGAGACCACGGCGCGCGAACTCCTCCTCGCGGACCCCCTGTCGTCGTCCCTCGACGACGTCGGGTTCGACGAGTCGGAGAAGACGGCGCTGTTGCTCGACGTCGCGAACAACGACGAGCGCCTCGCCCGCTGGGTCCCGTCGAACCAGATTCCGGACGGCGTCGAGTTCGAGACGGAAACCGTCCCGCCGCTCCACCAGCGCGCGATGGGGGGGGCGCTGCTGTGGATCCGCGGGCTCGACAGACACCTCTGGCAGAACGAGGTGATGATCACCGATGAGATCCTCGACGACGCGGTCAGGTACGTCAAGGCGATGTTGGGCGGACTGTTCGTGACGGCGACCGCTGCGTGCGACCTCGCCGGCGACGGGCAGTTCACGGACGAGCAGCTGACCGCCGCGCTCACCGCGGGTTCGGCCGTCCAGATTGTCAGCCAGGAGGAACTGCTGCATAGCGTCTTCTACATCAGAGACGACATGCGCGCTCCAAGCGAACTGAGGTGATTCCGTATGGCACTACGCAATGACAGGGCCGTTCAGGCCGCACGCGATATCGAACTGCAAGAAATCGAAGACGGCTATACCCTGGTCGGAGGCCCCGAGGAGGCGGTCACCGAACAGCATGACACCGACCGAATCCCCGAGGTCGATGTCGACCAGGAGATGCTGAGCAACACCGGGGACGATCCCGAGTCGTGGCTCATGTACGGCGGGAACTACGAACAGCACCGGGCCACACCCGCCGACGTCATTACGCCCGAGAACGTCTCCGACCTCGAGCTCGAGTACGAGCTGTCGGTCGGGACGGGCTCGAGCATGGAGGGAACGCCGATCGTCGTTCCGGGGGACCCGCCGGTGATGTACCAGACCAACGGACCGAATCACATGAAGGCGATCGATCCCCGCGAGGGGGAGGTCCTCTGGAGTTACACGTACGCGCCGCCGATCGGCGTCGAACTCTGTTGTGACGACAACAACCGCGGAGCGGCCGTTCTCGGCGACAAGGTGTACATGACGACGCTCGACTCGGGCGTCATCGCACTGGATCGCTACACCGGTGAGGAGGTCTGGCACACGAGTACAGCCGACCACGAGGAGGGGTATTCCGCGACGTGGGCTCCGGTGATTCGTGACGGGACGCTGTATACGGGCAGTGCCGGCGGCGAGTACGGCGTGCTCGGGTTCGTCGCCGCACTCGATGCAGAGAGCGGCGAAATGCAGTGGCAGACCGATACGCTCCCGGAAGACGAGTGGGTCGGCGCGAGTCGAGAGCACGGCTGCGGGACGACCTGGATGACGCCGACGATCGACGAGGAGAGGGGCGTCCTCTACACAGCGGTCGCGAATCCCGGTCCCGACTTCGACGGCACGGTGCGGCCGGGACCGAACTTCCCCACCTGCGGAACCATCTCGCTGGACCTCGAGAGCGGCGAGTGGGAGTGGGGGTTCCAGAGCAGTCCGCACGACGTCTGGGACTACGACGCGGTCGCGCCGCGAGTGTTGGTACGCGACGTGGACGTCGAGGGCGAGTCGATGGACATCGTCGCTGGCTCGGACAAGACCGGCTGGGTCTACATGCTGGACGCCGAGTCCGGCCAACTCCACGAGCGCAGCGAGGAAATCTGCCAGCATATCAATATGTGGGAGATGATCCCACACATTAGCGAGGACGAGCGGATCCCGTTCGTCCCCGGTGCGCCGGGCGGCAACGACTGGCAGCCACCGTCGTACAACCCCGAAACGGGGCTAGTGTACGTCATCCACCAGAACTATCCGCAGGACCTCTACTGGCGCTACGAGGAGTTCAGCGAGGGCAACCCCTACTGGGGCGGCAACCTCGACGATCCGGCCAGCGAGTTCCCCGACGAGTGGAACGAGTCGATCACCGCCTTCGCGGCGGTCGATCCGGCGACGGGCGAGCGCGTCTGGCGCGAGTGGATCGAGAGCGAGGAAGAACGGTACATGTGGGGCGGCTCGCTGTCGACTGCGACCGGACTCGTCTTCAACGGGACCCAGAACGGCACCTTCGTCGCCTACGACGGCGAGAGCGGCGAGCGCCTCTGGGAACACGAGTTCGACGTGCCGATCAGTGCCTCGCCGATGAGCTGGTACGACCCCGACGAAGAGAAACAGTACGTCGCCGTGCAGGTCGGCGGCAGCGGCTGGCTCCGGCAGGGCCCGCGCGGCGACACGCTCGCCGTGTTCTCGATGGACGCTTGACCAGACAGACAATCGAATCCGACTGATACACGACACACCATGACGAACGAACAACGCTCACGCGTGGACGTTTCCCGTCGCGGCGTGCTGAAGGGAACGGCGACGATCGCCGGAGCGGCGGCGACCGCGGGTCGCGCAGGTGCGTATCGCGACCTCGATGTCACGTTGCCCGCTACCCAGAACGACGGCGAGGGCCGCACCTTTCAGTTACTCGGGATCGTCGGCGGCTGGATGGGGATCGCACCCCACGACGTCGACGCCGTCTCGAACCCGACGCTGCGATTGATCGAAGGCGAACAGCACGAAATCATCTGGACGAACGGCGACGGCGCGACCCACAACTTCAACATCACCAGCGGCAGCGCCGTCGGCGACAACGGCGAGGTGCTGGAAGCGACGGAGACGCTGACCGAACAGGGAGCGACCACTTCCCTCGAGTTCACTCCGCAGGAGGAGATGGAGGAGTACTTCTGTCAGCCGCATCCGGCCCAGATGCGCGGTCCGGTCGAACTGATCAGCCCGGACGAGGTCCGCGAGCTGGTGGTCCACGTCGAGGACGAGAACGGCGAGCCACTCGGCGCGGAGGTGCTCGTCGGCGACCGACACTCGTTCTCGAACATCGCCGCTCGGCCGACCCCGCCCGAGGAGACATCGGACGAGCAGGCGATGGCCCGCTTCGACCTGCTCGAGGACGGCGAGTACGACATCGAAATCTGGACCTACGGCCACGAACGGATCACGGATACGGTGACGGTCGATGGCAGCGACAGAGAGCTCGTCGCGACGCTATCACCCATCGAACCCGGCGAGCCGACCGAGACCTACTCGATGCGACTCGAGGAGGGCCAGTGGGTCGGCCAATCGCCCGACTCGATCGCCGACGAGACGAACCCGACGCTCGAACTCGAGGCGGGTGAAACCTACGCGGTCGAGTGGGAGAACGCGATCGGCCGCCACCAGCCGGAGGGGGAGAACAGACACTACGAACCCCTCCCCGGCCACAACTTCGCGATCGCAAGCAACGGTGAGACGAACCAGTGGGACACGTACGTCCGGTCGGACTTCACCGCCGACGAAGGCGCGACCCAGAGCGTCGAGTTCGTCGCCAAAGAAGAGATGGCCATCTATCTCGACCAGTCGCAACTCGATGCGCTCGGTGAAATCACCGTCAGCGGAGGGGACGGCGAAACAACCGGCGACTGAAACCGTTCCGCCGTTCGGCGATCATTTTTCTTCGGTGTGGTCCCGTTTCAGTCAGACCGCTCGATACGGATTCCAAGACTGTCGGGGCTGTCGCTCCGTCCGAATCGATGGAACTGACGCGGATCGCACCGCTCGGACCGCATCATGCGACCGCGAATGAACACTCCAACGGTGGTCGGTCGGCCGCGATGAGGCGGTTCGACGGGAGTACCGGATCCTCGATCGAGTAGCCTCGGAGGCTGTCTAGGGGTCTGGAGCGTCACCAGCGAAGCCAGCTCTGCCCGATTTCGGCGCGATAGTCCAGCCAGATACGGATGGACGAACACTCGTGGCGAGACGTTACGAAGAGAGTTCGTCGAATCTGTCGACGCCGGATTCCGCGACGTCCATGTCCTGGTCGACCGCTCCCCCGCTCACGCCGATCGATCCGACGACGTCACCGTCTCGAAGCAATGGGTAGCCGCCGCCGAAGATGACCATCCGCCCCTGGTTGGTGTTCTGCAGACCGTACAGCGATTCGCCCGGACGGGTCGGATCGGCCAGTTCGTCCGTCGGCATATCCAGGGCGGCCGCCGTGTAGGCCTTGTTCCGCGAAATGTCGACCGACGCGAGCCACGCGCCGTCCATCCGGTGTTGAGCGATGAGGTTTCCCTCGGAGTTCGCGACCGTTATCACCATTGGATTGTCGATCTCGTCGGCTCGCTGTTCGGCCGCGTCGATGACCTCTTTCGCTGTCTCGAGGCGTATTGTCTCTACCATGCTGGTTTCTCTCACACCCTAGAGCGCTATAAACACCCTCTATGAAAAAATTCATATATCTTGTATACTCACCTGTACTTTCCACTTAATGTAGCCATTTACACTCAGATAATGTGGTATTTATGTGAAATGGTGGTGTTCGCACGAACATTTACAACGGAGCTTGTGGTCCGTTCATCGGGGCTTGATAGCAAATGTCAATGGACGCCGTCGTCTACCAGGGACCGCACGACGTGACCGTCGAAGCGGTTGACGAACCCGAGATCGAACACGAGAACGACATCATCGTCGATATCACGACCACGTGTATCTGTGGCTCGGACCTCCACATGTACGAGGGACGAACCGCGGCAGACCCGGGGATCGTCTTCGGTCACGAGAACATGGGGAACGTGATCGAGACCGGCGACGCCGTCACGTCGCTCGAGGAGGGAGACCGGGTCGTGATGCCGTTCAACGTGGCCTGCGGGTTCTGTCGGAACTGTGAGAACGGCTATACCGGATTCTGTACCAACGTCAACCCCGGCTTCGCCGGCGGTGCGTACGGATACGTCGCAATGGGACCGTACAAGGGCGGCCAGGCCGAGAAACTCCGGGTACCCTACGCCGACTTCAACGCGCTGAAACTACCGGCGGGTGACGAACACGAGGACTCCTTCGCACTCCTCGCGGACATCTTCCCGACGGGGTGGCACGGCACCCGGCTCGCGAACCTCAAACCCGGCGAGTCGATCGCGATCTTTGGAGCCGGCCCCGTCGGCCTGATGGCCGCCTACAGCGCGAAGATTCAGGGAGCCTCCGAGATTTACGTCGTCGACCGCGTCGAGAGCCGCCTCGAGCTGGCCGAGGACCACTGCGACGCCCGCGCGATCAACTTCGAGGAGAGCGATCCCGTCGAACAGATCAAAGATTTGCACGGCGGGGGCGTCGACAACGGCGTCGACGCGGTGGGCTATCAGGCGATCGACCCCGAGACGGATCCGACCGACGACGCGTACGATCCGGCCCGCGAAAACCCTGCGGTCGTGCTCAACCAGCTTATCCAGACCGTGCGCCCGACCGGGGAACTCGGTATTCCGGGACTGTACGTCCCGTCGGACCCCGGTGCGCCCGACGAGATGGCGGCGCAGGGCCGTCTCGGCATCGACTTCGGGAAGCTCTTCGAGAAGGGACTGAAGCTGGGCACCGGCCAGTGTAACGTCAAGGAGTACAACCGAGAGCTTCGAGACATGATCATCGAGGGACGAGCCGATCCCAGCTGGGTCGTCTCTCACCGCGTCGAGCTCGAGCGCGCGCCGGAGATGTACGAGAAGTTCGACGAACGCGAGGAAGGCGTCACCAAGGTCCTGCTCGAGCCCTAGCTGTTCCGGCCGGGCAGGATTTCGATCCGTCGGCGAAACCGACGTTAGCTCCGCAGCCACGCTATCGGGTGTTCGTCGCGAAGGTGATCCTGATACCGTTTGATCAGCTCCGGATAGGATCCCGCAGCCTCGCGCCACTCACAGCGATCGCACTCCCGTTCGACCCTGTCGGTCGCGCTACTGACGTAACCGCCCCGTCGGTTCATGCTCACCGTCGCGTTCTCACGTCGACATAATCCTTCTGGTCCGACCGACAATCACCCGCGTTCGCTACCGCCGGGAGTTCGCTCCGCGCCTGCGACCGACTCGAGTGAGAGCGGCCGCTCGACCGGCAAAACTGGTATGGCAACGAACGACGTAGCCGATAGTATGTGCCAGTACTGCAGCTACTCCCTGCACGACGGCTGGACGCGGCTGCTCGAGTACGACGATATCTATCAGGACGCCCATCCTGACCGGCCGACGGATCAGTCGATGCACGGCTTTCACGAATCCTGGGCGGAACTCAGTGACCAACTGGAGTCGTAGGGACGGCGTAACAGCTACAGCGGGAACGGATCGGCCGCGGCTTCCGTCCCGTCATTCAGCTCCGTCTCGTCGCCGTCGATGACGCACGCCTCGAGGTCCTCGCGGATTCGCTCCTCGTTCATTTCTCGACCGATGAACACCAGTTGCGTCCGACGGTCGTCGTCCGGCCGCCACTCGCCGATCGGACCGGCCCTGACCGACGGCCCAGCCTGACTGACGCCGATCACCTCCTCGTGGTTCGCGACGTGACAGACGCCCTTTGCGCGGACAATCGCTCCGTCCCAGTCCTCGAGCCAGGCCGCGAGTCGCTCCGGGTGGAACGGTCGGTCGGACCGGAAGACGAACGAGGAGACGCCGTGGCGCTCGGCGGCGCGTCGCGCCTCATGATCGTGGCCCTCCCCGCGCAGGTGACGTTTCCACCCCTGAGAGCGCTTCGCCGTCTCGAAGTCGAAGCGACCGGTGTCGAGAATGAGAGCCGGGCCCACCTCGCAGTGGGTCGTTCGGAGCCGTTTCGCCCGCGGTTGGAGGGTCTCGACGACCGATTCGATCTCCTCGAGGACGCCGTCGGGAACCATATCGGACTTGTTGAGAAGCAGGATGTCGCAGAACTCGACTCCCTCGACGAGGACCTCGCTCAGGGGTCGGTCCTCGTCGGACTGGGCGTCCTCCGGTAGCTGGGCCCCCGCGTCGAACTCCTTCCAGAAGCCGTACGTGTCGAGGACGGTCACCATCGTGTCCAGCCGAAAGAGGGTCGTCGGGTCCACGTTGCTGGCGTCCGTCCCCTCCGTGAACACCTGTGCAACGGGAATCGGTTCGCTGATCCCCGACGACTCGACCAGCAGGTAGTCGAACGCTCGGCTCTCTGCCAGTTGCGCTGCTTCCTCGAGGAGATCACCCTGTAACCGACAGCAGATACAGCCGTTCGAGAGGTCTACGATTCCCTCGTCGTCGTTCTCTCGCGCGACCAGCTCCGCGTCGACGTTCACCTCTCCCATGTCGTTGACGATCACCGCCACCCGTCGACCGCCCGGATTCGACAGCACGTGATTGATCAGCGTCGTCTTTCCCGCACCGAGATAGCCGCTGACGACGGTGACAGGAACCGTGACATCTTGTGACATGATGTATCGGGCATCACGAGCGGAGCGCTACTAAGGAACCGGGCGGTTCGCGCCGACAGTCTCGAGTGTGAAACTGTTCGTCGTCGGCCGGGACGCGCTCACGAAACGCTTTCGGCCTCGAAACCGCCCCTTCGCCGAATTCGTTACTGACCCCCTCTCGGACGATTCGAAAGACGCCGTTTCGCAGCCGAATTCGTCAGTCCGCCGTCCCGTGCCCTCGTTCCCGCTCGAGCGTCGTCACGAAGACCCCGGCGATCACGACGACGCCGCCGACGACCGTGATCGCATCGGGGACCTCCGCGAGTAAGACGAGCGCGAGCAGCGTCGCACCCACGGGCTCGCCGAGCCAGGCGACGCTGACGACGACCGACTCGAGGTGCTCGAGGACCCAGTTGCTCACCGTGTGGCCGAAGACGCCGGGCCCGATAGCAAGCCCGAGAAAGAGCAGCCACTCGCGAGCGGGGTAGCCGACGTACGAGTGGCCCTGCACATGGACGAGAACGAACAGGCTCACCGCGCAGGCCCCGTAGACGACTGTCACGTAGGGGAGGAGCGAAACGCGCTGGCGGATCGAGCGGCCGGCGAGCACGTAGGCGGCGACGGTCACCGCCCCCAGCAGCGCGAGCGCGTTGCCGTACGTCGTCGCCCCGGAGAGGGCCGCACGCCCGCCCCCCAGCGACATCGCGGCGGCCCCCGCGATCGCGACGACGATACCGAGCACCGTCTCGCGGGAGATCCGTTCGCCGAGGAGGAGGCCCGCACCGAGCGCAACGAAGATCGGCTGGCTCTGGACGAGCGTGACGCTCGCGGCGACGCTGGTGTGCTCGAGGCTCTCGAACCAGGCCGCGAAGTGGACGGCCAGTGCAACGCCGGCGACGATGGCACCCGCGAGATCGCGCCGCGACAGTCGAGCGAAGGCTGCACGGTGGCGGATACCGGCGAGGGGTGCAACCAGCGCCGTCGTAAAGAGGACGCGGTAGAAGGCCGCGACCGAACTCGGGGCCGCGCTCCAGCGAACCAGAATCGCGCTGGTGCTCGTCGCGAACACCGCGACGGCGAGCGCGACCGCCGGCGTGACCTCGAGATCGACGTTCACGTCGTGTCCACTCGTCTCTTGGCGCAAACGAGTACCGAAACGATCGAGTCGTTACTCGTCGGGGAGCTGGCTCTCGCGATAGATCACCGCGATTTCCATGTCGACGTCCTCGAGACCGACGATGATATCCTCCTCGGGTGTCAGGTCCTCCGCCTCCCACTCCTCGAGGAAGGCGACGGCGTCCTCGCGCTCGGCGTAGGGACGCGGATCGATCCCCATCGGGTCCTCGGCGGCCTCCTTGTCAGTGATGAGCACGAAGTGCGCCGCGGTCGCGTCGATGAGATCCCGGGTCTCGTAATCGGTCGTCCAGGCAGCTGCAATCGGCGAGTCGGGTGTCGACGACACCGTGTAGGCGAACAGACAGCCCGGCGAGTCGAAGACGGCCGCCTTCCCGTTTTCGTGGACGAGTTGCCCCGTTCCGAAGTACTTCTTCGCCGGCATTCCGCAGACCGCACAGCGCTCTCCGTCGGCGAAGTCGAACGGGCCGTCGCCGTCGAACTCGATTTCCATCGACGGCTCGTACACTTGCGCCTCGGAGTCATCGTTCCCGTCGCCTTCGGAACCGTCGTCGCCGAGACAGCCCCCGACGCACGCGGCCACGCCTACCCCGAGCACGCCCAGCAGCCGACGACGCTCGAGTCCGTCCCGTTGAGTCATACCCCCAGTACGGGACCGCCGATCAAAACCGACGTGGTTCGGGCGTCGAATCCGACCGCATCGTCTCCGGTGACTGCGAGCGTGGCCCTCACTCGAGTTGCGCTTTCGCCAGTCGGTGGCGGGCCCGAAACATGGCTTCGAATCCCGGCTTCGAGACCGGTCCGACCGCGTCGCCGAGGCGACCGAACGGCAACTCGTAGTCGACTCGGTCCCGGATGACGGTCCGATCCCCGTCGGCGAAGAAGCTGTGCGTGTGCTCCCACCGATCGAACGGGCCGTGGACCATCTCGTCGCGGAAGTACGCCGAACCCTCGTCTCGCTCGCGGTCCGTGATCACCGAGGTCCAGTGCTGTCGCGGCCCCGCCCCGAACGGGCGCATTGAAAGTGCGACTTCCGAACCGGGCTCGAGCACGTTCGGATCCGGCTCGCCGTCGGGGCCGATCACGCGCTCGACGCGCAGATCCAGCCAGTCCGGCGTCACCGCCTCGAGGCCGGACACCTGTGAGTGAAACGCCCAAACGTCATCAAATGGCGAGTCGACAGTCGTTTCGCGTTCGTACGTCGGCATCGCTCGTGCGTCCTACGACGGCCAGCGGGAAAACGTTCGTCCCACGAACGGCGACGGCGGAGACGAGAGTCGAGCGACCTACTTCAACCGTTCCTGCAGGAACGAGGGATGCGCCGCGGTGACGCCGTCGATCTCGAGCAGTTCCTCGGAGATAATCTCGCCCAGCGAGTCGCCATCCTCGGCGCGCACTTCCGCCATCAGCATATGGTCCCCACTGGAGCTGTACAGCGCCTCGACCTCTTCGAGGTCCTTGATCGCCTGCGTCGCCTCGACGTAGCGTTCGCTCGCGACGTCGAGCCCGACCAGGGCAATCGTCTGGCTCGAGAGTTTCTTCGGGTCGATGTCGGCCGAGTAGCCGATGATGACGCCGTCCTCCTCGAGTTGGTTGATATACTTCCGCACCGTCGGTTTCGAGACGTTCGCCCGGTCGGCGATCTCAGCGTAGGACGCCTGTGCATCCTCTTCGAGAACCTCGAGGATACGATCTTCCGTCGCCTGAGTACTCATGGCCGTATGTTTTGCTCCGGCGGAAAAATATCTTTTGTATACGAAAACGACGGATATCCGAACGGAAGACGATGCGACGGCGGTTCCGACGGTTATCTACACGGGCACGTAACCGCCGGACTTATTCGCCCGCTGGCCGCAGGTTCGCTATCGATATGGTCGAACCGAATCTCGTCAGCGGTGCCGTCTGGGTCGTCTGCGGGCTCGCGATTCTCGGTCTCGGTTCGCTCATCGCGTTTCGTGGACGGGTGGACCTACACGCGAACTACGACGAGTCGGTCGACCCTGCACACGTCGCTCGCTGGGCCGGCGGGACGGCGCTACTCATGGGGATTCTCGTCGTCGCCTACGGCGTTCGCGAGATGCGGTACGGATTCCAGCCTAGCCTGCTCGCCGGCCTGGTCGTTGCTCTGCTCGTTCTGAGCTACCTCTCGAAGCTCTTCGCTGGCGGCTTCGGTGCCGGTGAGTAGTCGACGGTAGTCGACTCGCTCCCGCCGTTGAACGGACCGATGCGTTAAAGAGACGCGACAGGTGAAGTACAGAACATGTCCGTCGGTAATAGCGACATCCGGTCTGCGCTCCCCGTGCTGGCGCTGATACTGGTTTCCTTGACGGCTGGATGCGCCGCCCTTCCGAGTTCCGGTCCGACACCGGCGGACGTCGAGCAAGAGATTATCGCGGCCGACCCGCCCGACGAGGTCTCCGCGACGGTCGACGTCCGTCGGACGATCGACGGCGAAACGACCCAATACACCGAGGATGTCTGGCTCCACGCAGACGGTCGGAGCCGCGTCGAAACGAGCGCCGACGGTACCGAGACCGTCGTCGTCGACGACGGCGACGGTCGCTGGCACTACGATGTCGCCTCCGAGTGGGCGACTCGCCTCGAGACCGACCCGAACGCGACGTCCTACCTCGAGGGGATTTACGCACAGCAAGAACGGTACCTCGAGGCCTACGAGATCACGGGCGTCGAGGAGGCGACGGTCGACGGCCGGGACACCTACCGCGTCACGTTCGATCCGCCGACCAACGAGACGATCGAGCGCTCGATCAGCGTCCTTATCGAGGACACCGAGTACGTCCTGCCGCTGGCGACCAGCGAGGGAGACCCCGCTCAGCGCGGCGCTGATCGCGTCGAGGTCTGGTACGACCGGGAGACGATGTTCCCGATCAAACACACGATCGAGGGCGACGGCGTGACGCTGGAGCGAACCTATCGGAACCTCGAGATCGACGGCGGGATCGACGACGAGCGCTTCGCGTTTGATCCACAATCCGCGACGAGAAACGAGACGATCACGCTCCCGTCGATCAACTCCTACGAGACCGTCGACGCGGCCGACGAAGCAGTTCCGTTCGGTGTCGCCGAACCGCCCGCGGACGCGCTGCCAGACGGGCTCGAACTCGACTCGATTACGGGCTATGAGTTCCACGGCGAGAACCGGACGCAGGTGTCGCTCCAGTACCGGACGCCGGGCGACGAAACGGTATCGGTCGTCACGAGCGACGGCCCGCGGCGGTTCGCAGTCGGCGGTGACGCGGTCGCGATCGGGCGCGTCACGGGAACGATCGCCGAAACGGATCAGGGGACGGAGCTACAGTGGTCGTGTGGCGAGCGCTATCACTCGGTGTTCGCCAGTCACGCGTTCGACGACGGGACGGCGCTCCGGGTCTCGCAGTCGCTCGAAACCGGCTGTTAGCCGACGGAACGTCCTGAAAAACGGGACTGCGACTGACAGTCGGTACCGAGACGGCCTCCGACTGTCGGGCTATGGGAGCGGACCGCAATTCGGTGTGCGCTCAGGTGTGGCGCTCGAGCAGATCGTAGCTGCGTTCCCACTCGGCGTCTTCGTCGAAGTAGCGCTCGGCGAGGGGCTGGTCGGGAAGTTCGCCGACGGCTGACTTCTCTTCCTGGTAGGACGGCCGGTCTTCGTCGACGTAGTAGCGACCGGTCAGGACGGTGCCCTCGTTGAGGACGTCCTCGGTCTCGTGCATCATCTCGGCGGCCTCGCGTCGGTCGGTGATGTCGTGGTCGTAGTCCTCGGACTCCTGAATGTCGATGTAGGGGACGTACTGGCGAGCGTCCTTGTTCCAGGTCGGACACTGGGTCAGGAAGTCGACGTGGGCGAAGCCATCGTGTTCGATGGCCTCCGCGATGATCTCCTTGGCCTGATTCGGGTTGACCGCGGCGGTGCGGGCGACGTAGCTCGCACCGGCGGTCAGCGACAGTGACAGCGGCCGGATCGGCGTCTTCGCGCTGCCCGAGGGCTGGGTCTTGGACTTGTGACCCTTCGGGCTCGTGGGCGAGGTCTGGCCCTTCGTCAGGCCGAAGATCTCGTTGTTGAACACGATATAGGTCATATCGTGGTTCTCCCGGGCCGTGTGGATGAAGTGGTTGCCGCCGATCCCATAGCCGTCGCCGTCACCGCCCGCCGCGATGACCTCGAGGTCGGTGTTCGCCAGCTTCGCGGCGCGAGCCACGGGCAGCGAACGGCCGTGGATCGTGTGGAAGCCGTAGGTGTCAAGATAACTGCTCAGTTTGCCCGAACAGCCGATCCCGGTGACCGTCAGCACCTCTTCGGGCGTCTTGCCGACTTCCGGCAGCGCCTGTTTCAGCGACTTCAGGACGCCGAAGTCGCCACAGCCCGGACACCAGGTCGGCTGGGGTTCGACGCCGGGGGTGAACTCCTCCCGGTCGATCTCTCGTTCCTCTCCGATTGCGTTGAATGCACTCATGGTTAGTCACCTGCCGCCGGTTCGATTCGTACCTGTGCGGTCGGTTCGCGGTCGTCGTCAGCGAGATTGACTTCGTAGCCCTCGACGATTTCGGCGGGCTCGAAGGGGTTGCCGTTGTACTTCAGCAGACTGGTCATCTTCTCGCCGAAGCGGCCCAGTTCCTTCTGGATCAGCCCGCGGAACTGCGCGGTGGCGTTCATCTCGACGACCATCGCCTCGTCGACGCTCTCGAGGAACTCCGTGACTTCGGCCTCGGGGAACGGCATCATGTCGGAGACGCTGATCCCCTTGACGGAGTGGCCGCTCTCGTTGAGCCGGTCGACCGCCTCGTTGACGGCACCGTGGGACGAGCCCCACGTGATGATGCCGTAGTCGGCCGTCTCGTCGCCGAAGTACGTCTGGTTGGAGTCGTGTTCCTCGTCGAGTTCCTCCCGGATGGTCTCGAGTTTCTCGATGCGCCGCGTCATCTGCGCGACGCGGTTGTCGGGATCCTCGCTAATGTGGCCCACTGGCGAGTGCTCGTTCCCGGTCGCGAGGTAGCGCCCGTCCTTCTGGCCAGGCAGCGACCGCGGGGCGACGTTGCTCTCGGCGTCCTCGTGGTTGAAGCGCTTGAACTTGCCGCTCGCGTCGTGGGCGGCTTCGGCGAGTTCGTCTTCGGTCAGCGTCGATCCCAGATCCGGCTGGGGCTCGCGGTCGAAGAACTCGACGTCGACGTTCTTGTTCTCGCCGGAGAGCTTCTGATCGTAGATGACGATCGCTGGAAGCTGGTAGTCCCACGCGATCTCGAACGCGAGTCTGGTCTGTTCGTAGGCCTCTTCGATGTTGCTCGGTGCGAAGACGACTCGCGAGGAGTCGCCCTGGCTCGTGTAGAGGACGAACTCGAGGTCGCCCTGCTCGGGCTTCGTCGGCATCCCGGTCGAGGGACCGGCCCGCATCGACTCGACGAGGACGAGCGGCGTCTCGGTCATCTCCGCCAGACCGAGCGGTTCGCTCATAAGCGCGAAGCCGCCGCCGGAGGAGCCGGACATGGCCTTCGCGCCCGCGTGGCTCGCACCGAGTGCGAGCGCCGCGGCGGCGATCTCGTCTTCGACCTGTTCGGAGACGCCGCCCATGTCGGGGAAGTTCTGGGCGAGGATCGTGAACACGTCCGTCCACGGCGTCATCGGGTAGCCGGCGATGAATCGACAGCCGGCGTCGATCGCGCCGTAGGCGATCGCGTTCGAGCCCGACAGGAGCGCCTGCTCGGTCTCGTGAGAGCCCTCGGGTGCGCGAAGGTCGTGCTCGAACTCGTACTCCTCGTTGATCGTGTCGTAGGCCTCGTGGAGAATCTCGAGGTTCGCCTCGAGAACGTCTCCGCCCATGGCGTCGGACATCAGGTTCTCGATGTGCTCGAGATCCATGTCGAGCAGCGCCGCCGTGACGCCGACGCCGGCGGTGTTACGCATGACTTCGCGGCCGTGTTCGCGTGCGAGCGACCGGAGGTCCATCGGGAAGACGTGCCAGTTGTTCTCCTCGGCGCGGGCCTCGAGATCGATCGCCTCGACGTCCTCCTCGCTGATGAGGCCCTCGTCGTAGACGATGATCCCGCCCTCGCGGAGGTCGTCTAAGTTCTCCGAGAGGGGTTTGATCTCCTCGTTTCCGTAGTAGGCCTCCTCCTGCGGGTTGCGGGCGAACGAGTCCCCCAGCGAGAGCAGGAAGTTGTAGCCGTCGCCGCGTGACTGTACCTCGCGGTCTGCGGCCCGAATTTCGACGTACGTGTGGCCACCGCGGATCCGTGACGGATAGTGGCGGTGTGTGAATACGTCGAGCCCCGAGCGCATCAGCGCCTTGGCAAAGTTCTGGCTCGTCGAGTCGATTCCGTCGCCGGAACCGCCTGCAATTCGCCAGATGAGTTCGTCGCTGCTCATATGTGGATCAGTGGCCTGTGGGCCAACCGTACTCGGAATTCGCACTACCGAACCTAAAGACTTTGCTATAGATTACCAAGGAACTTTCGTGAAGAATGGACATCCATTGAAGAATATGTGTGAAAGACCATTACTTTTGTCGCGAGGTCCGGCCATGATTGTTCACATTCGTTCATGGAACACGACTCCCGTTTCTCACTATTGAATTCAACGTACGTTTCTCATCGTTGCTACGACGTTGACGTGATCCCGTCGGGGGTGACCGGCTCGAGGCCGGTCTCGTCGACGAACGCGGCGAGGAAGTCCGCGCGCTCGGGTATTTCGGTCGGGTGGTGGGAGTCGGTGCCGAGGGTGACGGCGACGTCGTGTTCGCGAAGCACCGTCAGGAACGACTCGGTGGGGTGGACGATCTCGGCGTCGGTCAGCGCCCGTCCGGCGTTGATCTCCGGGACCGTCCGCGAATCGGCGAGCGCTTGTGCCACCCGCCGATACTGGTCGGTCGTCGCCCGGCCCCGCAACGGCGGCGTTCGCTCGAGCAGATCCACGTGAGCCGCGATATCGAACAGTTCCGACTCGACGAGCGCAATCAGGGTCTCGAAGTACTCGTCGACGACCGCGTCGCGCTCGGCCTCGCTCATCTCGGCGAAGTGGGACGCGACCTGCACGTTGTTCCCGTCGATGTCGTGGACGCTTCCGATCGCGTAGTCGAAGCCAGCCTCCGAGAGGAACGCGTCGATGGCCGCCTCGTCGCGCGGATCGTAGTCCATCTCGATGGCGTCGTAGATCTCGAGGTCGAAATCCTGACGCAGGCGGTCGATTCCCCGCCGTCGGCGCTCGTAGGTCAGATCGAGATTGAACCCGTAGACGTTTCGCATCGACGCGTGGCGCTCTCGCGAGGCGACGTTACAGTGGTCGGCGAAGCCGACGCCCTCGAGGCCGACCGACTCGGCCGCTCGAACCATCGACCGGAGGAAGTCGCCGTCCGAATAATTCGAGTGAACGTGAAAATCCCGCATATGTCGTCGACCATGGACTGCAGGTTAGGTGTTACGCTCGCGGAAGGCGTTTCGGAGTGGGGATTCGCCGGCGGTGTGGAGGGGGCACTCGTTCGCAGTCGACGGGGTGACCGGTTCGCTACGCAGGCGGAGTAACACTGGCGTAATCACCTAACACCGGTATCCGCGAGCGCTTAAGTCGATCTCGGCCCCAGACGAACGTACGGAACCACTAGATGTCACAGCAGAAATCCGATTACGTAGACGACGCCGAGATCGACGCGACGCTCGACGAACTGCCGACCGAGGAGGCCGTCGAGACGGCCGCAGAAAACCTCGAGGCCAACGGCTTCGAGGTCATCGTCGCCGACTCGACCGAGGAAGCCCTCGAAACGATCCAGTCGCAAATCCCCGCCGGCGCATCGGTGATGAACGGCCACTCCACGACGCTCGAGGAGATCGGTTTCGCCGACTACCTCTCCGAGAGCGACCACGAGTGGGAAAGCCTGGCGGACGAGATCTGGAGCATCGACGACGACGCGAAGCGGCAGGCCGCCCGTCGCGAGGCACAGACCGCCGACTACTTCCTCGGCGGGATCAACGCGATCTCTCAGACCGGTGAACTCGTCGCGGCCGACCGCTCGGGCAGTCGGATCGGCGCGTACCCCTTCGCCGCGAGCAACGTCGTGATCGTCAGCGGCGTGAACAAGATCGTCCCGACGATCGACGACGCGCTCGACCGCCTCGAATCGGTGGCCTACCCCCTCGAGAACGAACGCGCACAGGAGGCCTACGGCGTCGATTCGGCCATCGCCAAGGAACTTATCTTCCGACAGGAACTCGAGGAGGGTCGCACGACCGTCGTCCTGATCCGCGATCAGCTGGGATACTAGCCCGATCGCGCTCGGAACGGTTCTCCGCGGTACGGAGACGCGCACTCGTTACGTCACTCCCGTTTCCGACCGCTCTCAATTCCGGCGTACCGTCTTCCTCTGGGGACAACCCCGTGAGACCAGGCTCCGACTGACGATCGGATCCCGACCGACGATCGGCTCCCGACTAACGACCGGCCCCCGACCGGCGAGCTACTCGTTGCGCGGACTGCTCGGGTGATAGTCAGTGTCGTACTCTCCGGGCTGATCGTCGACGCGGTCGGGGTTGAGCCGGCCCGACAGCAGCATGAAGTCCACCAGGGTCAGGGCGAGCATCGCCTCGACGACGGGGACACCTCGTGGCGGGAGAACGGGGTCGTGGCGGCCGATGACTTTTTCCTCTTTGAGTTCGCCGGTCTCCCAGTCCGCGGTCTGCTGGGACTTCGGGATCGACGTGGGCGCGTGCAGCGTCACTTCGCCGTAGATCGGCTCGCCGCTCGAGATGCCGCCCTGAATCCCGCCGTGGTCGTTCTCGACCGGCGTTGGATTCCCCTCACCGTCGAACTCCCAGTCGTCGTTCCGTTCCTTGCCTGTCCACTCGGCCGCGTCGGTGCCGAGACCGAACTCGAACGCCGTTGTCGCGGGGACGGCCATCATTGCCTGTCCCAGCCGGGCCGACAGCGAGTCAAATCGGGGCGCACCGAGGCCGACGGGAACGCCCTGCGCCTCGAAGTAGATGCTGCCGCCGATGGAGTCGCCTTCCTCCTGGTACTCCGCGATCAGCTCTTGCATCCGCTCGGCGGTCTCCGGATGAGCACAGCGGACGTCGTTTTCCTCCGAGTGCTCCACGATCTCCTCGAAGCTCACCTCGGGAGCCTCGATGTCGCCGATCTGGTTGACGTGGGCCGTGAGTTCGACGCCCTGTTGGGCGAGCAGTTTCTTCGCGATCGCACCCGCAGCGACCCAGTTGACCGTCTCGCGGGCCGACGAGCGGCCGCCGCCGCCCCAGTTGCGCGTCCCGAACTTCGCCGAGTAGGTAAAGTCGCCGTGAGAGGGACGGGGTGCGGTGATGAAGGGTTCGTACTTGCCCGAGCGGGCGTCCTTGTTCTGGATGACCAGCCCGATCGGCGTCCCGGTCGTGTAGCCGTCCTGAACGCCGGACTTGATCGAGACCGCGTCGGGTTCGCCGCGGCTGGTCGTGATCATCGACTGACCGGGCTTGCGCCGATCGAGGTCCTCCTGAATGTCCTCCTCGGAGAGCTCGAGGCCGGCGGGACAGCCCGAAACCGTACAGCCCATCGCCTCTCCGTGACTCTCGCCGAACGTGGTCACCTGAAAGAGGCGACCGAAGCGGTTGCCGTTCATTACCACGTCCTCGGTGGCGGGGCCACTTAGCGGTGCAGGATTCACGCAGGGCGTCCGAGATCGCTGCCTATCGAACTCGGTGATTATCGAACTCGCTGACTATCGAAGGCTCGGACCGGGTCGACGGCGGATCGTTCCCCCGCGTCGCTTCAGTTTCGGGCTGCCGATACACTCTTCACCATCGGAGTCATACAATCGTACTGGTATTTAATGGGACGACGCCGTCGGCGATCTCGAGGGGGGAGTACGAGACGCCGGTTTCTCGCGAAGGGATCGCTCGTCGGCGGCGGAGTCTTGCTTTTCGGTGGGACGGGAGCGTTCTCACAGCTCGGCGCGAGCCGGGCCGTCTCGATGAACGCGACCGAGGACGGCAGTGCGTTGCTCGGACTCGACATCGCTTCGTCGGTGCGGGCCGGTACGGCCGACCAAAATCTGGTCGCCCTGACGAATAACACGAGCGACACAATCGACGTCTCGCTCTCGCTCTCGAACCCCGGTCAGGGGACGCTCTCCCCGTCTTCCCTCTCGATCGAGAGCGGAGCGACTCGGTCCGTCTTCGTCTCCGTCGATGCCGACAGCCCGACCGGGAGCGACGCGCTGGCGTTCGACGTCATCGCATCGAACGAGACGCTAAGCGTGTCGCTGGAACGCCGCGTTACGGTCTCCGCTGGCCCGACGTTCAAACAGCAAATTCGCGACGATTCGCGGAACACCAACGCCGCGTTTACGATCTCCTACCGCGTGAGTCGGCTTCCGAACTTCGACCGGGTGGAGCTCGAGGTCGAGAACCTCGACGCCGGTCACATCGGCACGACGACGTACGTCGAAGGAGTCACAGAGCAGACCCTCTCGTATCCGCCGGGAGGGGGCACCGACGGTGGCGCTGCCGGCGATACCTACGAGTTCCGGTTTCGGGTCTACGACGCCTCCGGCGAGGTCACCGATCGTTCCACGGTGGTCACGACGACCGCTGACGGTTCGAACCCGCCGGGCGACGATCTCGCTGACGAAGGCGATCCGACGCTCGTTGGATTCTCCGTCACGAACGATGTCCTGCATACGAACAATCGCTTCACCGTCGACTACGAAGTCGATCCGGGCGAGGACTTCGGGGAGGTCACCGTCGGTTTCGACAACACCGAACACGACTGGTCAGATGCCACGAAAACGAACGATGCGGAACCGACCGGGACGGTCATCTATCCGTCGGCGAATAACCGACAGGGCGGCGTCAACGGGGACACGTACGATGTCACCGTCTCCGTCTACAATCAAAGCGGTATCCCCGTCGACAGCGGCACCATCTCTATCGCCGCCGGCTCCGGCGAAACGGTCGACTGGCCGTAATCGAACTCGCTCGAGCGCCCCATCACCGTACAGCTATTTCAGTACAGCTCTCGTAGGATAACTAAATGGGCAACGACGAGTTCGAACCCGACCCGTTCGCCCTCGAAGCAGCGGCCGGTGAGCTCCCGGTCGATGACGTATTCCGACTGCTCGCGGATCGGCACGCCCGCTACGCGCTCATCTATCTTCACGACAACCCGACGCCGACGGTCGAGGAACTCGCGGACGTCCTCGCGGCCAAGGACGCGAGCGACCGAGCGACGATCGCGACGCCGGCCGATCGGAATCCGATCCGAATTCGGTTGTATCACGCGATACTCCCCTGGATCGACGCACTAGGGTTCATCGCGTTCGACCCCGGGACGAACGCCGTCACCGACACAGAGATCCCGACCGCAGTCACCGACGCCATGGGAGTAACCGATCCACCGCCATGAACTCGCTCGGAACCCTCATCGAGCGGATCGAACGACAGCGGAAAACGCTCGAGGTTCACACGGACGACGACGCGATCGTCGCGGAACTGGGACGCCAGTTCGAGACGCGAACCGTCGACGTGACCCACCGATCGCTCGGCTCGCTCGACGATTCGGGGTTCGTGATCGTTCGGAGTACCGACGGCGAGTTCCGCGGCGCGCTGGGGATCGACCAGTTTCGCGCGATTCTCTCGCCACAAATCCATCCGCCCTGGGAACTCGCCGACGCCGATTACGACCGAGCGGAACTGTTCGATTTCCTCGAGAACACGCTGTTTACCACCTACGATCGCCGTCAGATGGTGGCCACAGCCCGCGAAATCGAAGAGCGGGCGTGGCGCGTCGGTTCCGGCCGGCTGTATACGGGGTTCCAGCGAGCGGCGGCGCTCGCTGCACAGACTGCGGTCTACGAACGACTGGGGAGCCACGGCTCGCTCGCGGTGGCAGTCTTCCTCGACGACGCGTGGGACAGAGCACCGCTCGACGGCATGACGGTCGTGTCCAAACCGGGCAGCGAGCTCGGCGAGTTCTGGTTCGTGGCGTTCGATGGCGGTGACACCGAGATGGAATCCTGTGCGTTACTCGCCGAGGAACGACGAGACGGCGAATTCTACGGCTTCTGGACGTACGACCCGTCGATGGTCGACGAGCTCGTTGCGTACCTCGAGACGACGTACGACGTCTCATAGCTCCCGCTGATCGTCGCTCACTTCGTCTGCTCACGGCACGAAGTGCCGTTCGCACGGTATGCGGGACCAGAGGTCCCGCACTATTCGCGAAACGACCGAAAAACTCGGCGGAAGCGTCTCAGGGCAGTTCGAACTCGATCGCCGCTCCCTGTCCGAATCCGACGCACTCGGTCGCGATCCCGCGGTCGACCCCGCGGCGGTTCATCTCGTGGACGAGCGTCACCGGCAGGCGAGCGCCGGAACACCCCAGCGGGTGCCCGATCGCGATCGCGCCGCCGTTGACGTTGAGTTGGTCGTCCGGAATCCCGAGTTCGCGCTGGGAGTACAGCGTCTGACTCGCGAACGCTTCGTTGATCTCGACGAGGCCGTAGTCGTCGATCTCGCGGCCCGCTCGCTCGAGCAGGCCCTCGGTGGCGGGGACCGGGCCGACGCCCATGACGGTCGGATCGACGCCCGCGACGTAGCTGGTCCCGACCTCGGCGAGGACCTCGAGGTCGTTTTCATCGGCGAATTCTCGGCTGGTCAGCAGGACACCGGCCGCGCCGTCGGCGATCTGGGAGGCGTTGCCGGGCGTGACGGTGCCGTCTTCCTTGAAGACGGTCGGCAGTTCGGCGAGCTTTTCGGTAGTCGTTCCGGGACGCAGGCCCTCGTCCTCGTCGTGGACCCCCTCGTCGGTCTCGATGGGGACGATCTCGTCGTCGAACTTCCCGTCCTCGGTGGCCTCGACCGCACGCTGCTGGCTCCGCGCGCCGTACTCGTCCTGTTCCGCCCGGGAGATGTCGTGTTGCTCGGCGACCTTCTCCGCGGTCATCCCCATCTGGAGGTTCCGCATGCCGTACTCCTCGTCGAGTCCGGGGTACATTTCGCCGCTGTCGGCGGCCCCCATTTTGACGCGACTCATGCTCTCGACGCCGCCGGCGATGACCGCGTGATGGCGTCCCGCGGCGATCGAGTCCGCGGCGCTGATGATCGCCTGCGCTGAGGAGGCACACTGGCGGTCGACGGTCGTCGCCGGAACCCCTTCGCCGAGTTCCGAGAAGAGCGCGATCTGTCGCGCGATGTTCGTCCGCTGTTCGGCTCGCTGCTGGGCACAGCCCCACATCAGGTCGTCGACGTCCTCGCCGTCGACGCCCGTCTCAGCGAGCATCTCGTCGACTAGCGGAATCGAGAGATCTTCGCTCCGGACGTCCGCGAGCGCACCGTCTTCTCTCCCCTGTGCCGTCCTAACAGCGCTAACGATTACCGGCGTATTGCTTGCCATTGTATGTCATAATTTTTCGAGGGCATAAATAGCTATCTCTCTGTCGGAACGCGAGGAGCGAACCCACTGAATCGCTGCCGGCGTCGCTCTCGAGCGGTCGGGACGGACGATACCCGAATCGTGACGCTCGCGGCCGACGACCAGATCCGCGAACGCCACGGCGCTCGAGACGGGGAACGCTGTCAGTTCTGCCACGATCTCATCGTTCCGTCGCGTGCTATAGAACAAAATTCATTATGGAACTTGACATGTATTCTACATGATCCGCCGCCGCAAGATTCTGGTCGTGACAGTCGCCGCCGGAGCGGCCGGTACTGCGGGTTGCGTGAGCGACTCCCCCTCCGACGAACGCGCCGACAACAACGACGAGGACACCCCGTCGGATCTGGAGCCCACGGGCGACGGGGCCTATCGAGTCGATATAACCGCCCGTAGCGACCGATCGGCGTCGATCGATGACGTCAGTTACCGACCGTCGCTACTGCCGCCCGTCGCGCTCGAGTCCGACCCCTAACTCCTCGAGCATCCCGAAGAACCCCGGGAACGAGACGTCGACGTGGTCGGCCCCTTCGATGGTGGTCTCGCCGTCGGCGACCAGTCCCGCGAGCGCGAGCGCCATGATGATCCGGTGGTCGTCGCGTCCGGAGACGGTCGCTCCCGAGAGGCTCGAGTCGCCGCCGTGGACCGTCAGCGAGTCCCGTTCCTCGGTCGTTTCGACGCCCATCTTGCCCAACTCTTCGGCCATCGCGCTCACGCGGTCGGTCTCCTTGTACCGGACGTGCTCCGCGTTCGCGATGTGCGTGTCGCCCTCCGCGACCGCACCGAGGGTCGCGATCGTCGGAAGCAGATCGGGCGTGTTCTCGACCTCAACCTCGATCCCGGAGAGCGGGGCCTCGGCGACGTCGATCGTCCCCGCATCCCGATTCCAGTCGACGTCGGCACCCATCCGATCGACGATGTCGACGATCGCGGTATCGCCCTGCGCGCTCGGATGAGCGCCCTCGATGCGGACGCCCTCGGTGCCGGCGATCGCACCCGCTGCCAGCGGATACGAGATCGACGAGAAGTCGCCGGGGACCGCGTACTCGCCGCCCGCGGGCGCGTAGGACTGCCCACCGTCGACCGCGAACCCGGCGTCCGTCTTCCGCGCCTCGACGCCGAAGTCGTCGAGCACCTCGAGCGTGATGTCGACGTACGGCGCGGACTTGAGTTCGGTCTCGAGTTCGATCGAAATCCCCTCGTTGGTGACTGCACCGGCCAGCAGCAAGGCGGTGATATACTGCGAGGAAACGTCGCCGGGGATCGACACGTCGCCGCCTGTGAGCGGGCCGGTGACGACCAGCGGGGCCTGGCCGTTCCCGCGGGTGCTGTCGGCTCGGGCACCGAGATCGGCGAGCGCCTCGAGCAGCGGGCCCTGGGGTCGCGAGCGGAGCGATCCGTCGCCGGTCAGCACCGAGGTACCGTCGGCCAGCGCCGCCGCGGCCGTGACGAGTCGTATCGTCGTCCCGCTGTTCGCGCAGTCGATGACGTCCACCGGGACATCGGGTCGGCCGCCGAAGCCGTCGATCTCGAGGGTATCGGAGCCGTCCCCGTGCCGATCGACGGTCCCGCCGAACAGTTCCACCGCACGGGCGGTCGCCTTCGTGTCCGCGCTCCAGAGCGCGTCGCGGACGGTCGCCTCGTCGGCGTAGCCCGCCGCGAGGATTGCCCGGTGCGTGTAACTCTTCGAGGGTGGTGCTCGCGCCGTCCCGCGGACGCTCGAGGGCGTGATAGTGACGTTCATAGTCGGTCTGTGGAGGGGGCCCGCCTTACCGATACCGATCCCGTTAGTCCCGTCTCGAGAGAGATATCGACGAGCGAGTGATGGCGTGTTTCCGCGACTGCACCGCGCTTATCGGAATTCAGCAGATATCTCGGTGAACCTATAGTAGCCACTGCAAGTCACTGCATACCTGATCGCACGACAGCTGTGCGATCAGTGTGTAACTAGTTGCAGTTGTTACTATACTATCAAGCGTCGTGTGAGAGGACCCAATCGTTTTCACGTTCCTTAGCGTACCTCCATCATTGGGGAACGTTAACGTGAAACACTATACTAGAGACTCGCCGGTCGTCGACATAGCGTATCTCGCGCGGTCCGAACATCGCGTCCCGACGCTCGTCGCACTGACGGAGCGTCCCCGGAGCCGCTCCGAACTCTGCGAGTTGGCCGGGGTTTCGTCGTCCACGATGCGCCGGACGCTGGACGAATTCGACGACCGGCTCTGGATCCGCAAAGACGAGTACCAGTACGTCGCGACACGACTGGGAGAAGCTATCGCGTCCGGGATGGAGGACTTGATCGAACGGGTCGAAACCGAGCGAACGTTGCGTCACGTCTGGCACTGGCTCCCCGACGCGATCGGCGAGTTTCCGTTCGAGACGTGGTCGGAACTGACCGTAACCGTCGCCGAACCCGACGCTCCGTATCGTCCGGTGGGACGATTCGAGTCGCTTCTTCGGGAGACGACCACCGTACGGTCTCTTCGCCCGGAAGTCGCGCTGATGGATCCGTGTTTCGACGTGCTCCACCGACTGATCGACGAGGGCGTAGACGTGACGTTGATCGACCGGCCGGAGTGTCACGCGTACTTTATTTCGACGTACCCGGATCGCAGTTCGGCGATGATGCAACGGGACAATTTCACGGTTCTAGAGCACGATGACCTCCCTCCATACGGAATCGGTCTGCTCGACGAACGCGTTACGATCAGTTGCTACGAGCAGGATAGTGGAACGGTACACGCACTGATCGACACCGACGCGCCGGCGGTCCGCGAGTGGGCGGCGTCCGCCTACGAAACCTACAGGTCCGGTGCACGCCGCGTCGAACCGCAACCGAGCGTCGGGTAAGGCTTCCAGCGACGCAATCCGACCGATTACGTTCCACTCACTTTTGGCAGGAGTACGAGGCGTAACTGCTATAGTAGCCACTGCAAGTCATTGCACGCCTGATCGAACGACAGCTGTCCGATCAGTGTGAGAATCGTTTCGGTGGCTACTATAATTTACTGTGATCGGACTCGACGAGCGCCGGATTGCAGTCGGTGGTTCTTTTGCAGTGGGTGCGTGAACGGCAGGAATTAGCGGTTTTTCACGAAATAGCTACTATACGCCAGGGTTCGTAATCACTCTCGCCGGCTGGAGACACAAAAAACGCTCTAACCGGGGGAGACACAAACAATGACTGACGAACGACAACTATTGCACGGTATCGACCTCGAAACACTCGAGGGGTTCGCCGCACACGCAGCGGAGAACCCCGAAGCCGTCCAGTTCGGCCTCGGGGCGTCCGCGACCTACGAGGGGACGGCCGCGCACAGCCTGGCGAAAGTCGATAGCTACGAGCTCGGAGGTGAGACGATTGCTCGTGAAACGCGCGAATACACGATTCCCTACGGTGCCTGGAAGGAAGTATTGGACGCCGGTGGGTGGGTCGGTGGGACCGATCGGCTCGAACCGGTAGAAGCAGCGCTGTCGGCGCTGGCTGCCTGTATCAACGTCGGCATCACCATCAACGCCGCCGCGAACGGCGTGGATATCGACCACCTTCAGACGCACGTCCGGACCGATTTCGATCCAGCAGTTCTCTTCAGTCTCGAGGAACTCAAAGAGGCCGACTCGGTCTTCGAGAACCTCTCTGCCGAGGTCGAGATCGACGGCGAGGGTCTCGATCAGGATCTGATCGACGAATGGGCGCGGCGGGCACCCGTCTACACGTTCGTCTCTTTCGCCCAGGACGTCGATATGACCATCAACGCGCCCGCCGAGGCGGTGGGTGACGACTAACCGGTGACCACCGATGAGTAAATCGCTCGACACGGACAAACTCGAACGAGAGGTCAAGTCGATGTACCGGGACGTCGCCGAGTCCGTTGACGCGGCGTTCCACTTCGAGACGGGCCGCGACCTCGTCGACCGTCTCGGCTACGACCCCGACGATCTCGAGTACGTTCCCGACGCGTCGATCGACTCGTTCGCGGGCGTCGGCTACCACTTCGATCTGGTCGAACTCGAGCCGGGCGAGGCAGTGCTCGACCTCGGTAGCGGGTCGGGAATGGACACCTTCGTCGCGGGGGTACATGTCACTGAGACCGGCACGGTGACGGGTATCGATATGACCGACGAGCAGGTCGAGAAGGCTCGCAACCTGGCAGCGGATGCCGGCTTCCACAACGTCGAGTTCCACCAGGGGTACATCGAGACCCTTCCGTTCGAGGATGGATCGTTCGACGCGGCAATCTCGAACGGCGTGATCAACCTCTCGGCGGAGAAGGATCGTGTCTTCGAAGAGGTGAGCCGCGTGCTCAAGCCCGACGGTCGGTTAGCACTCTCGGATATCATCAGCGAACAACGACTGTCTGAGAGCATCAAAACCAACGCGGACCTCTGGGCGGCCTGTATCGGTGGCGCCGAACAGATCGACGACTACACGGCGATGATCGAAACACCTGGCTTCGAACTCATCGAAGTTCGGGATAACTCGCAGTACGAGTTCACCTCAGAACGGGCGCAGAGTGCGTGCCAGAAGTACGGCGTGAAAAGCATCTCGCTCGTCGCTCGAAAGCGCTAATATCACTTTTCTATTGAACGGGTTCAGATCGTATGAAACGCCATTACCGTGCTACATATAGTAGCCACTGCACGTCACTGCACACCTGATCGCACGACAGCTGTGCGATCAGTGTGTAACTAGTTGCAGTTGTTACTATAGCTGCTCTCTGTTCAATACGCAGTTCTAACGTCTTGCTTATGTATCGGCTGTTGCTTCGGCACCTACCCAACCCGTACTGATCAGCGGGGCGTTCCTGTCTGAACGGCAGTCGAAGAGAGGCGTCTACGAACGAATCACGAACAGCCGATCGACGCCGCAATTTCGAGCAGCGGCGTATCGTCAGTGAGACTCGAGACCTCGTAGCTCAGGTCGTCGCACGTCCAGAAAATGCTTTGAATTCGGCCGTCGCGACGGTAGGCCGTGGTGCTGTCGACTTCGATTTCCTCCAGCGCCGGCGACGTCGGGCTGAACCGCTGGAACTCTCGGACGGCCACGTAGAGTTCGCGTGCGACCACGTTCGGATCGTTGTACCACAGCATCGCGGTGGTCCCACCGTACTCGTCTTCTCGATCGATGACGGTGATCCGGTCGAGCGCGTACGCGTCCGGTACGTCCGGTTCCGGAAGCTCGTACGGGAGGTTCGCTTCGGCGGCCCCTCGACGCTCGAAGACACCTTCGGGCTCGCGGCCATCGGTAACGACGGTCACTCCGTTCGGTGGTTCGTACGTGAACGTCCCCGGTGCGAGCCCCTCGTCGATCGAGAGATCCTCGTACGTGACGGTCAGGTCGTGGCGCGTTTCGCCGTCTTCACGCATCGTGTTCCGTTCCTTGATCGGATACCGATACTCGTCGTCGATCCACACGGTTCGGGAGACATCCAGTTTCTCAAGATCTTGGATGATATTCACCGGCATGACGTACGTCGTGTCTCCGACGACGAGTTCGACCTTTGGGCCGATATCGTCGACCGGCGGTTTCGTCTCGACGACGTGTGCAGTGCGGCCGTCGACGGTCTCCGTCCCCTCGTAGCCGAGGCGGTACTCTTCGAGGAGGTTCTCGAGAACGAGGCGCGTCTGGTCGGTGTCGACCTTGTTCGGATGGTACTGTTTGTCCACCACCTCCGTTGACGGGTTGTACTCCCACGTGGTCGCCCGGTTCGTCACGGTGATTGAACCGACCGGGACGTCCGAATCGGTCGACTCGAGCACTTCGATCCGCTGTTTGGCCGGCGGCCGTCGAGCGATGTGCTCGACTCGTTCGACGGTCTCGTTCGAGGCGTCGACCGACACGGTTCGCCGGGCCTCGAGTGAACGCATGCGGCGGCGCATCTCGATCGCGTCTCGGACGAGATCCGCGCCCGTCGGCGTGCCGTCGTCGGAATCGCTGAGACAGCCGGCGAGTGCGACTGCGGCACTCGTTGCGAGGAGCCGACGACGATTCATATCCGGGGATTACCATCACTATTGATAAGCTTGTGGGTATGAATCGATGGCCGGGAACCTCGGGATTATGTACGACGCTGCACACGTGCGTCCATGAACCTCGACGTCGATCTCTCCGCCCTTCGCGAATTTCTCGAGGCCGAAGCGCCGGACGGCTATCTGATCGATGACGACGCCTCGGATTCCGACCAGCGGTACGTCTCCGGCTTCACGGCACCGGATCCCTTTCAGACGCTCGTGACCGCCGACGGAGTCCATCTGCTCGTCTCCGGCCTCGAGTACGGTCGCGCGAGCACGGAGGCGAGCGTCGACTCTGTCACTCGTCGAGCCGCGTACAAGTACCAGCAACTCGTGGCCGAGTACGGCCGCTACGAGGGGAAGATCCGTATGCTGGCGGCGTTTCTCGAGGATCACGACGTTGACTCGATCGCAGTCCCCCAGAACTTCCCGACGGGGACCGCAGACGGACTCCGCGAGCACGGTCTTGCGGTGACGGTCGAACGCGAGGGGATCGTGACGGACATTCGTGCGACGAAAACCGAGTGGGAGATCGACCAGATCCGGGCGAGCCAGCGTGCGAACGAGGCTGCGATGGCGAGAGCGGAGGAACTGATCGCCACCGCGGACGTCGAGGACGGCCTCCTCGTCCACGATGGCGAGGCGCTCACCAGCGAGCGCGTCACGGAGGAGATCGAGATCACCCTGCTCCGCCATGGCTGTGCGCTCGACGAGACTATCGTCGCCTGCGGAGCCGACGGCGCGGACCCCCACGACCGCGGGAGCGGGCCGCTCGAGCCCGGCGAACTGATCGTGATCGACATCTTCCCGCGCGACAAGGAGACTGGCTACTTCGCCGATATGACCCGGACGTTCGCCCGCGGCGATCCCGGCGAGGAGGCCCGGCGACGCTACGAGGTCACGCGGGAGGCCTACGAGGCCGCGCTCGAGTCCGTCGCGGCCGGCGTGACGGGTGCCGACGTTCACGGTGCGGCCTGTGACGTGATCGAGGACGCGGGCTACGAGACGCTACGAAGCGATCCGAACACGGAGACGGGATTCATCCACAGCACCGGTCACGGTGTCGGCCTCGACATCCACGAGGAGCCCAGCGTCTCGCCCTCGGGCGGCGAGCTCGAGGCCGGCCACGTGATCTCGATCGAACCCGGCATCTACGATCCCGCGGTCGGCGGTGTCCGCATCGAGGATCTGATCGCCGTCACCGAGGACGGCTACGAGAACCTGACGGAGTATCGGATCGGACTCGGGCCGATGGTTGGCGGTGGACAGGACGGTGGGATGTCCGGGTGAAAGGGTCCAGCGGGAGACAGGGGGAAAACCCTGCATCCGTGACCGGGTCGTTCCCAGTCCCCCAGCAAAGCGGTGGGTATACACGGTCTCGGTTTGGCAGAACGGGACCTGCTGGTCCTCCTCGACAGCAACTCGGGAGAAAGGCTTCGCCGCCGAACGAAACACTGCCAGTCCGTGAGCGGGAGTACGATAGACGTCACCGCTGTACTTCTCTACAACTGCCGACAATGCCGAAATAGCGGTTGGTGTTCTCTCGTGTCGTCGCCACCACCGCTATTCGACCTGAATATCGGCAACCATCGTATTCGGATGGACCTCACAGATGTACGTGACCATCTCGCTGCTGGCCTCGAACTCGAGCCACTGGTCTTCGGGTTCGGTGACCCGCTCGGTCGCGAGGTCACCGACGACAGCGTCGTTTTCGTCGTAGATTGCGATGTTGTGCTCGGCGCCGTCGCCGGTCGTCCAGCCGATCTCGTAGGTCTCCCCCTCCTGAAGGATGAGCGTCGGGTTCTCCTCGTCTGCGATCGAGTCGGGCGCGATGCCGAGCCAGCCGGCCGTCTGCCCGTCGAACTCGATCTGTGTGTCGGGATCGATTTCAATACCGCCGTTCCCACCGTTGCCGCCGTTCCCACCGTTTCCGCCGCCACTGCAGCCGGCGATGAACGCGATCGACGCTGTGGCACCCGTTAGCTCGAGCATCCGTCGTCGGGACACGCCTCTATCTTGTGTCATGACTCTCACTTCGGATCTAATAACGATAAGTAGCTGGAGAATTCCCCCAGAATGGGAACATGGTTCCAGCGACGAGTGACCAGTTCAGCGATAGTCGCCGCCGTCCGCGCCCCGCGCCGCGTTGATCCGCTCGAACTGGTCGTCGCTCAATTCGAATTCGACCGCACCGACGTTCTCCTCGAGTTGGTCGGACGTCCGCGCGCCGACGATCGGCACGCAGGTGAACCGATCCTGTCCCATCAGCCAGCGCAGCGAGACCTGTGCCGGCGTGGCGTCGACCTGCTCGGCGACGGACTCAACGGCCTCGAGCACTTCCCAGGCGGTCTCGCTGGTGTAGCGGTCCTCGAAGAGGTCCGAGAGGGTGCCCCGGGAGCCGTCGGGCGCGATCACGCTGCCGTCCTCGGCCCGTTCGTACTTCCCGGTGAGGAAGCCGCCCGCGAGCGGCGAGTACGGACAGACGGCGATATCCTGATCCGCACAGACCTCGAGGTAGTCGGTCACGTCGTCCGTATCGGCCGCGTTGAACATCGGCTGAGTCACGTCGAAGCGCTCGAGGCCCTCGACATCGCTTTCCCACAGCGCTTTCGTGAGCTTCCAGGCAGCCATGCTCGAGGCCCCCAGATAGTGGACTTTCCCCTCGCGGACGAGTTCGGTGAGCGTCTGCATCGTCTCCCGGATCGGCGTGTTCTCGTCCCAGCGGTGGATATAGTAGAGATCGAGGTAGTCGGTTCCCAGTCGCTCGAGCGTGCCCTCGATCTGTGCGCGGATGTGCTTGCGTCCCAGCCCGGAGTCGTTCGGACCGGGCTCGCCGCGACCGTCGAAGGGAAAGTAGACCTTCGAGGCGAGGACGACGTCCTCGCGGTGAATATCGCGGTCCTCGAGCCACTCGCCGATCCACTCCTCGCTGGTGCCGTTGGGATCGCCGTAGACGTTCGCGGTGTCGATGAAGTTGATCCCGTTATCCCAGGCGGTGTCGAGCAGTTCGTGGGCCTCCTCGCGGTCGGTTTCAACGGTGCCGTCGCTTTCCTTTCCGAAACGCCAGGTACCGAAGCAGAGCCTCGAGACCGTCGTGCCCGTGTTGCCGAGCGTCGTGTACTCCATGGGAACGGGTTCGTCCGCGGAGTGCAAAACGGATGGGGAAGCGGCGATCCGTCGCCAATCAGTATGTGAGAATCTCGAGGTCGTCGATTCGCTCGAAGTGGTCCGTATTGTTCGTCACGACCGGAACGTCGTTGACGAGGGCCGTCGCAGCGATCATCACGTCCGCGTCTTCGATCGGTGTCCCGTCTCGCTGCAGTGTCGTGTTGATTTCTCCGGCAGTCATCGCGCACTCTCGATCGAATGGGAGTTCTCGAACGTCGGTGAGCAAGTTTTCCATCACCCTCCGCTCTTGTTCGGACGAATCTGCAAGGTGAATTCCTTCCCACAGCTCCATCACCGTCACCGAACTCACCCGCGCTATGGCGCTCTCGTCGACCGTCCGAACCGCCTTTTCTACCGTTTTCTCGCCTCTGAGTACGTCCACGAGGAGCGAGAATCGGTTCGATTACAGAACGTCGACTGCAACGGGACCGCTTATGGACTTTCCGAAGCTACAAAGCACTCGGCGGTCACCTCCCGATGATGAATTACTGGTGGCGGCGAATCGTTCTCTCGCTGGTCGCCGTCCTCGTGCTCGTCCTCGTCTACGCCGGACTCTATCAACTGGGGATGGCAGCCTTCGAAGGAGAGACCAAGACGTACGCGCAGTCGATCCAGGCCGTCATCGAGTCGCTGACGACGGCCGGTTTCGGCGGTGACGCGCCCTGGGAGAGCACCGCGATGAACCTGTTCGTGGTCGCGATGAACCTGACGGGCGTCCTGCTCGTTTTCCTCGCGCTACCGCTGATCGTCGTCCCGCTGTTCCAGCAGGCGCTCGAGGATCGACCACCGGAGTCGACCGACCTCCTCAATCACGTCGTCATCTGCTCGTACACGCCGCGATCAGACGTGCTCGCGGGGGAACTCGAGGCGGCGAACGTCCCCTACGTCTTCATCGATGACGATCCCCAACTCGTCGTCGAGCTCAACAGTGAGGGAATCAACGCCATCTATGGCGAGCTCGATCAGGAGGAGACGCTGCAGGCGGCGAACGCCGAGCAGGCCAGCGCCCTCGTTACCGACATCGACGAGGAGACCAACGCGATGGTGATCCTCACGGCTCGAGAGCTCTCGAGCGAGCTCAGAATCGTCAGCGTGGTCGAAGACGATGACGTCGCGAGCTATCACCGCTATGCCGGTGCCGACGAAATCGTCCGGCCGCGACGGGTGCTCGGACAGAGTCTGGCGACGAAGGCGACGACGACGGTCTCGGCGGATCTTCGTGACACGATCGAGCTCAGCGAGGAGCTCGCGGTGACCGAACTCCTCGTTCAGGAGCACAGCGACCTCGTCGGCCAGACGATTCCGGAGTCAGGGATCCGGGACCGGATGGGGATCACCGTCATCGGCGCGTGGTTCAACGGGGAGTTCGTCCCCGTTCCGGGCCCTGAAAACGTGATCGACGGCAACACGATCCTGCTCGTCGCGGGTCGCCGCGACAACCTGACGGAGCTGAAATCGCGGACGGTGTCGACGCTGCGGCACAATCCGGACCGCGTGGTCGTCGGCGGCTACGGCGTCGTCGGCCGAACCGCGGTCGAGACTCTGGCATCCGGCGGCGTCTCGACCTGCGTCGTCGATATCGCAGACGAGGCAGGTGTCGACGTCGTCGGCGACGTCACCGACGAATCGGTCCTCGAGGATGCAGCCGTCGATGATTCCCGTTCGATCATTCTCACCCTCGACGACGATGCGACGACGATCTATGCGACGCTGGTCCTCAGGCAGGTCGCTCCCGGCGTCGAGATCATCGCACGTGCAAACGAGACCGAGAACATTCCAAAGCTCTACCGAGCGGGAGCCGAGTACGTCCTGTCACTGTCGACGGTGACCGGCCGAATGCTGGCCTCCATCCTGATCGAGGATGAAGAGATCCTCACGCCGGAGACCCAGTTCGAACTCGTCCGAACGACTGCCCCGCAGATCGTCGGTCGAAGTCTCGGCGACGTGGACCTGCGAGCGCGGACGGGGTGTACCGTCGTCGCCGTCGAGCGGAACGAAGACCTGCTGACCGATCTCGGACCGGAGTTCGTCGTCCGCGAAGACGACATGCTGATCGTCGCGGGGAGCGACGAGGCGATCAATCAGTTCGTCACGCTCGCGTGTTGATCCTCGGTGGCCCTGCTTATCCGAACGACGGCAGTACCTCCTTCTCGTAGAACTCGAGTGCCTTCTCTTGTTCCGGCCCGATCTGGTGGAAGTAGACGTGGTCGTAGCCGGCGTCGATCGCCTGCTCGATGCTGTCGATGTGGGCCTGCGGGTCCGGTTCGGTGGTGGTTCCGGCCTCGGCGATGTCCGCTTTCTCGACCATCTGGGCGGCCTGTTCGAAGTGTGCCGGCGTCGGCAACTCCTGACCGAGTTCGCCCGAAATCGAGCCGTTGGGCCACTGCTCGTAGATCGTCTCGATCGCCGCCTCTTCGCTGTCGGCGTAGCAGCCGTGCAGCTGGGTGTACTTCGGTCCATCCCCGCCCGCGTCCTCGTAGGCCTCGACCAGCTCCGATTTGGGGCCGGAACACCAGAGTCCGTCCGCGGTTTCTGCGACCCACTCGGCGGTCTGCGGGCCGAACGCGCTCCCGATTGTCGTCGGCTGCTCGTCGGGAACGGTGAAGAGTCGCGCGTTTTCGACGGTGTAATACTCGCCGTGGTGGCTCGTCGTCTCGCCGGTCCAGAGCGAACGCATGACGTCCATCGCTTCGTCCAACATCTCGAGGCGGACGTCGTGTTCGGGCCAGCGTTCGCCCGTGACGTGTTCGTTCAGGTTCTCGCCGGTGCCGACACCGAAGGTAAAGCGGTCGCCGAACATCTCGTCAACAGTCGCGACGGCGTGGGCGACGTTGACTGGATGGATCCGGGTTGTCGGACAGGTAACGCCGACGCCGACCTCGATCTGGTCGGTCGCCGTCGCGATGGCGCCGAGCGTCGACCAGACGAACGGCGATTCGCCCTGGGCCGAAATCCAGGGATGGAAGTGATCGGAAATCGAGAGAAAGTCGAAGCCGGCCTCCTCGGCTTGCACGGCGATATCGACCAGTTCCATCGGGCCGAACTCCTCGCTCGAGAGGGTGTATCCGAGTTTCGTCATTCCCGATTTCGTATCAGGACCGGACGGGTAACGGTTGTACCTGCGACGGCAAGAGCGCGTGCGCGGTTCGGAGCGAGCGCGGTTCGGAGCGAGCGCGGTTCGGAGCGAGCGCGGTTCGGAGCGAACGCAGTGAGCGAGAACCGCGGGAATGCGAACGGTGAGCAAAGCGAGCCGTGAGCGAACGCAGTGAGCGAGAACCGCGGGGACGCGAACGGCGAGCAAAGCGAGCCGTGAGCGAACGTAGTGAGCGAGAACCGCGGGGACGCGAACGGCGCGTCGAGCCGTGAGTAGGCGGCGAAACCGCGAGTGAGAACCGCGCATTGCGAACGGCCGTACAACGATCCACGAGCCCGGCCGGCGGAATCGAACCCCTTACCCGCGATGCGCGGAAACCCGTCGGTATGGAAGCCGTAGTCGAAGCGACGGACCTCGAGAAGGTCTACGGCGAGACGACGGCCCTTTCGGGGGCGTCGCTCTCCGTCGAGAGCGGCGAGGTCTTCGCGCTGATCGGTCCGAACGGGGCCGGGAAGACGACGCTCGTCCGCGCACTGACGGGGACGACCGAACCCGACGGCGGCAGTGCACGAATCCTCAGCGCATCGCCGTCGGCCGTCGATCGCGACCGGCTCGGCGTGCTACCACAGGAGTTTTCGCCGCCGGGCAGGCTCAGTGCGAGGGAACTGCTCGCATACTATTCGGGACTCTATGACGACGCGCGGGATTCCGACGACGTCCTCGCGGACGTCGGCCTCGTCGACGCCGGCGACACCTGGTATGAGAATCTCTCGGGCGGCCAGCAGCGCCGCGTCTGCGTCGGCTCCGCGCTGGTCAACGACCCCGGTCTGCTCTTCCTCGACGAGCCGACGACGGGCATCGACCCCGCCGGCCGCCGTACCGTCTGGCGACTGATCGAGGACCTCGCCGCGGGCGGGACGACCGTCGTCCTGACCACCCACGATATGGCCGAAGCCGAGCGGCTCGCCGACCGCGTCGGCCTGCTCGCCAACGGCTCGATCGTCGCGCAGGGCACGCCCGAAAACCTCGTCCGGGAACACGGCGGCTCGAGCCGGCTCACGATCGAAACGGCGGCCGATCCGGAGGCCTTCGCGGACCTCGAGTATCCGGTCGAACGCCCGGAGCGCGGCCGGGGTCGAAGCCCCGATAGCGCGGTCGTCGTCCGCGACATCGATCCGGCCGCGATCGGAACCGTCGTCGACTATCTCGAGGCCCGCGGAATCGAGTACACCGAACTCTCGTGGGCCGAACCGGACCTCGAGGACGTCTATCTCTCCCTGGCCGACGCGACCGAGCGGGAGAGAACCGATCGGCTCGCGGACGGGGAGCGTGGGGGAAGCGGGCAGAGCGATTCCGACGAGTCTGATATCGCGCAGGCGGGTGAGACGGCGTGAGCCGGATGGGACGCGTCGGGGCCGAGACGAGCGCCGGCTGGCGGTCGTTTATCCGCCGGCGGACGGCGGTCTTTTTCACCTTCTTCTTCCCGATGATCCTGATCGTCATCTTCGGCGCGCTGATCCGCACCGATCCGACCGGCGAGGGCCTGTTTACGGAGCCGGCGGCCTACTACGTCCCAGGCTACCTCGCCGTCGTCGTCCTCTTCACCCCGCTGTCACGGATGGGAAGCGAGGTCGCGCGCCACCGCGAGGGGAGTCGCTTCGAAAAGCTTGCGACGACGCCGCTGACTCGAGGCGAGTGGTTGCTCGCCCAGACCGTCGTCAATGCAGCCATTATCGGACTCGCGAGCCTGCTCATCCTCGGGCTGGTGGTCCTGCTGACCGGCGCGGAAATCGCGTTCTCCCCGCTGCTGGTGCCCTACATCCTCGTCGGTGTCGTCTGCTTCTGTGGCGTCGGCGCGATGCTCGGGAGTTACACCGATTCGCAGGACGGCGCGGTCGCCGCGAGCAACGCGATCGGGCTCCCGCTGCTCTTCCTCTCGGAGACCTTCATCTCGCTTTCCCAACTGCCCGGCTGGTTCGAACCGCTCGTGAACCTCTCGCCGCTGACCTACTTCGCGCGGGGGGTGCGGGCCGCGACCTATTCGGGTGCGGAGACGTCCGCGGTCGCCGGCGTCGATCCCGCGCTCGCGAACCTCGGGATTCTCGCCGCCCTCGCGGTCGTCGCGTTCGCGCTCGGTGCGCGGTCGATCCCGCGGACGGACTGATCCCATCGCTCCGCGACGAAGCCGCGGGCCGTCGCTCGCCTCGAGAACGAACCGATTTACGCGCGGCACTCGAATCGACGGCAACCAGTATGCGCTCAGGCCACCCCACGGAGCAGGCCGTCGGTATGGAGTATTACGTCAGCGACGCGGACGGCGTCGGCGGCCGCCTCCGCGAGGACGACGCCGATTTCCGGGTGCGCGAACTCGAGCGCTTCGCCACGGAACCCGTCGACGCACCGACTGACGCCTATCCGCATCTCGTCTTTCGAGCGACGCTGCGGGGGTGGGACACCAACGATTTCGCCTCGCGACTCTCGGACGCGCTGGGAATCTCCCGTGAACGAGTCAACTGGGCCGGGACGAAGGACAAGTACGCCGTGACGACGCAACTGTTCTCGGTCTACGGAGCCGACCCCGCGGAGCTGCCCGAGATCAACGGGGTCGACATCGAGGTTCTGGGGCGGGCCGGCCGAAACCTCGAGTTCGGCGACCTCGCGGGCAACGCGTTCGAACTCGTGGTCACCGATCCCGAGCGGCCCGAAAACGCCGAAACGATCACCGACGAGTTGGGGGAGTTCGGCGGGCTCGAGGACGGCGGTAGCGGCGTGTCGGCCGGCGATTCGGACGATGGCTCCACAGTTTCGATCGGCGTCCCCAACTTCTTCGGCCAGCAGCGCTTCGGGAGTCGTCGGCCGGTCACGCACGAAGTCGGGCTCGCCATCGCTCGCGACGACTGGGAAGGTGCGGTGATGGCCTACCTCGGCAATCCGACGGACGCGGAACCCGAATCAACCCAGGAGGCCCGGACCTTCGTCGATCGCGAACTCCGACGGAGTTCGGATACCTCGAGCGGGGAGCAGCGCGACCCGCGAGAGGAGACGAGAGACTGGCAAGAGGCCCTCGAGCGGGTTCCCAACCGTCTCCGCTACGAGCGCTCGATGATCCACGCGCTCGCCGAGGACGACGGCGAGCCCGGCCCTGCGGAATTTCGGGAGGCCCTCGAGCGGGTCCCGTCGAACCTCCAGCGGCTGTTCGTCCATGCGGCCCAGTCCTACGCGTTCAATCTGATGCTGAGCGAGCGCCTCGAGCGCGGGCTGCCGTTCGATCGCCCCATCGCGGGCGACGTGGTCTGTTTCTCAGATACCGATGCGCCCGACGGGCTCGAGCTTCCCGATACCGACCGACTCCAGCGCGTCGACGAGCGCCGGGTCGACTCGGTGACCCGCCACTGCGAGCGCGGCCGTGCGTTCGTCACCGCGCCGCTGGTCGGCACCGAGACGGACCTTGCCGACGGCGAGCAGGGCGAAATCGAGCGTGCCGTCCTCGAGGATCTTGGCCTCGAGCCCGCGGACTTCGATCTTCCCGGCGAGTTTCACTCGAGTGGCACTCGGCGAGCGATGCTCCTGCGAACGGATCTGTCCCTCGAGACCGAGCCGCTGACGCTCGAGTTCGCGCTGCCCAAGGGGTCGTACGCCACGGTCGTCCTCCGGGAGTATCTGAAGGTTGATCCGGTCGATCTTGGGTAGGAGGCGGGCTTTCAATAGGGTCAGCCAGCCGTCACGGTCACCGCAGTTTTTAGGTCGCTGTCAGGAGTATCGAACGGACGACATGGACATCGCGACTCACTATACGTCGGAGCGATCGGGCCCGCGAGCATGATCGGGACGAACGAGGACCGCGAGATCGTCGACTGGCGAACGCTAACCGAAGACGGGCAGACAGTGTACGAGATCGAGTACACCGAGCCAGTGTCCGAACCGACAGGGAGATCGAAGTCGCTGTTCGGCGCGAGCAGCGGCGGGACGGTTCCGGCGGGCGAGCAGTACTTTCACCTGCCGGACGGAGAGCGGATTCCCGCGAGCGAAGCAGTGTTTGACGCCGACGGAACGACGTTGCGAGTCCGTCACGAACCGTCGGTGGTAGCTCGCCTTCGACGATACCTGCCGTGGTGACGGAGTCGACCGTTTCGGCCCGCTCCCGCTTCCGAGGGATCGGCTGTGGCGACCGTCCATAGCTGGACTGATCGCCCCGTCGCGTTGCACAAACATTATTTTACTGTTATGTGGGTGTATGGTATGCTCGAGCCGTTCTCACTGTTCACGTCGGTGCTGTACGTCGTTCAGGGGCTGCTGGGACTGGCCGAGCAGCGCATCTATACCCGCGACCAGCGATCACGCGCACCGCTCGTCTCGAGGATACATCTCGCCGTCTCGGTACTGTGTACCGCGACCGGCGTCGCCAGCATGCTGTGGATACGATGGAACGGACTCCCCACGACGTGGTATCCGACGATTCTCGCCTGCGGGTTGCTCGGTTCGATTCTCGTCCAGGGGTGGATGTACCGATCGATGGACGTCTCGCACAGCCCGGTGATCGATCGGGTCTCGTCGCACCTGCGCTGAATCGAGCCAGTCCCACTCGAGATAGTCCCGGAGCACTGCACCGAAACCGGCGGTACCGATACAGATCGCGGGAATCGCGCCAACGCCGGTCACCACGAGGACGCCGTTGATTCCTGCATCGACCACCAGCGGCTTCTGTCAGCCCTGTCAGCTTTTGTCTATTCGACTCCTACCCTCCCTATGCGCAGCAAACACCTACAGCGGGAAGTCGACGACCTCGTGGCGCAGGGCTGGAAGATCGAGGAAGAAACGCCCGATCGCGTCGTGCTGGTCGATCGGAAGTTCGGCTCGGTGATCTCACACGTCCTGGTCGCCCTCCTAACGTTCTGGTTCTCGATGGGGCTGGGAAACGTCGTCTGGGGCGCGTACAATTACGTCTCGAACTCCCAGCGTCGGGTCCTCTGGGAGGACGGTGGCGACTGTCCGTCCTGCGGTGCGGACGTGCCGTCGTCCGCGGACTACTGCCCGTCCTGTGGCGCGGACCTCGAGCCGGTCGCCGAGCCGAACGGGGGTATCGTCTGTCCCGAATGCGACGCAGTCGCCGCCGACGGGTCGCGGTACTGTCCGTCCTGCGGGACGAAACTCGCAGCCACGTTCGGTCGCTCGTCGTCGGGGAACCGAACTGATACGTAGCTCGCCCGCTATCGACCGAACAGGCAATGGAACTGGACTCGGACCCCCACATCCTCCTGACGAACGACGACGGGATCGACGCGCCCGGCATTCAGGCGCTGCACGACGCGCTCACGGCGGTCGGTACGGTCACCGTCGTCGCACCCGATCGAAACCGGAGCGCTGTCGGCCGGTCGCTCTCCTACGGCCGGACGAAGTCGTCGGACGACGACTTCTCGATAGAACTGGAAACGGATTCGTTTACCTCGCCGGTTCCACACACTGATCACGAACTCGGCTACGCCGTCGACGGTACCCCCTGTGATTGTGCCATTGTCGGCACGAAAGGACTCGAGCCCCAACCCGACATCGTCGTTTCGGGCTGTAACTCGGGTGCAAACCTCGGGGCCTACGTCTTCTCCCGATCGGGAACCGTTAGCGCCGCGATGGAGGCGGCGTTCCTCGAGACGCCGTCGATCGCCGTCTCGATGGACACCCTCGGCTACGACCGGGACCTCGAGCCGGTCGACTTCGAGCGAGCGGGCGAGATTACCGCCGATCTCGTCGCCGGTGCCGCCGGGACCGGACTGTTCGACCGCGTCGATTATCTGAACGTCAACGTGCCCCGGCCAGATCGCGAGCCGAACGGGTTCGAACTGACCCGGCCGACCGAGGTCTACGAGATGGACGCCGCGTTCGAAAACGGCGCGTTCCAGTTGACCAACCGGCTCTGGCAGCAGATGGCGAACCGGGATATCCCCGACGCCGAGGACACCGATCGTCACGCCCTGCTCGAGGAGCGGGTGTCGATCTCCCCGCTCCGGGTTCCCTACGAGGTCGTAGACAGCAAGCCGGTCCAGCGGATACTCGAGGACGTCCTGTAGTCCCGAGTACTAGCCGAAAAACACGGCCGTTTTACACGCCTACGTTCAATTGAGAGTATGGAGTGTCGCCACTGTGCATCGCCGCTCGAGAAACCCGGAGATTTCTGTCTGGTCTGCCGGGAGGCCAACACCGAGGCGATCGTCCTCGAGGCGGCACGCGACAGAGCGACCATCACGATGCTCGCCGGCGAACCCGACGAGCCGACCGAGCGAGACCCCGAAACCGACCGCGACGAGCTAGTACTCGGCGAGACGACGATCACAACGACGCCGGAGGACGGCGAGAACGAGCCCATCGAACTCCGGAACTTCGCGGGACTGATCGGCGACGAGATCCGCCGCAAGCGACCCGAGGAGGTCTACGCCGGCGGCGTCCGGACGGTGATTCGCGCCGTTCGCGATGACACTCACCACTCGTTCTATCGCGTCGACGACGACGATCCGGTTCGGGCGGTCCTCGAGCGCCGCGGGAATCGCGCGCTCGACGTCGTCGAGACGCCGCCGGCCGAGAAGATCGGCGGCAGCCACACGACCCTTATCGGGGGGCGGACCGGGATGCGGGCCATTCGGACCGTCGCGGACCATCCGCACGTCAAGAAGGTGATTCCCGGCCCGATCGACGCCGGTGGCAAGGGCTCTCAGTCCGGCATGCGCGCGAAGGTTACCCGCGCCGACGACGGCGGCAACGTACGGATGCTGTTGCGGGACGGCTCGAGCGTTCAGGAAAACCGCGTCGTGACGACCGCTCGCGACCGGGAGATGGGCGAGCGGATCCGCGATGATTTGAACGACGTGCTCACGGACGGGGAGTTTCAGTAGTTGCTATAGTAGCCACTGAAACGATTTACACACTGATCGCAACGCAGTCGTGCGATCAGGTGTGCAGTGACTTTCAATGGCTACTACAGCTTCTGCCATCGATGGCAGTATCGCGGTCGGGAGATTCTCGAGGCAAGTATTGTGGCTTCCCGATGGCGGTGACAGGTGCTGCTGGTTCTCCCAGCCTTAATGGGACCGATGTAATTAGATATAATTAGCCATGCTCGAGCGACCGGACGCCGTCCTGACCCTGATTCCGCTGGTGGCGGTCAGCGGCCTCGCGATGCGAACGCTGATCGCGACCACGGGTATCGGAACGTGGCTGCTCGGCGCGCCGCTCGCACCAGTCGGATACGTCGCCGCGCTCGCGCTCGTCTTTCTGGAGCTGCTGGCGTGGCCGGTCGCCGAGCGGATCGGCGAGTCGTAGCCGTTCCAATCCGACTGAACCGTCTCGACCGCGGTGGCTCGATCATCTCGTCCCACCGCGTCACCTCGTCCCACCGCGATACGATCCCTCCGTACGAGCCGACGTGACTCAACAGGTTTAAGAATCCGCTGGCGATAGACAGCACTACTATGGCCAACAAAGGAGAGGTCGGTAGCGCCGGTCGGTTCGGAGCCCGCTACGGCCGCGTCGCACGGCGTCGCGTCAGCGAGATCGAAGACGACATGGAAAACGCCGAAGTCGACGGCGACGACGTCACCCGTGTCGGCACCGGCATCTGGAAGAACGAAGAGACCGGCGAGGTCTTCACCGGCGGCGCGTACCGCCCCGAGACCCCCGCCGGCCGCACAGTCAAGCGCTCCATCCGCGCTGCCCTCGCAGAAGACACCGAGGACGAGTAACCCGCTTCGAGATCAGTATGAGTTACAAATGCTCCCGCTGTAAACGCGACGTCCAGCTCGACGAGTACGGCGGCGTCCGCTGTCCCTACTGCGGTCACCGCGTGCTCCTGAAAGAGCGCAGCCGTGACGTGAAGGAAGTCGACGTCCAGTAACGCGTGTCTTCTCACGACGCGACTCTCGAGTTCGAGTACGAGACGCCGTCGCGTGCCCGACTCGTCGCCCGAAGCGTGGCCCGCGAAATCGGCGAGATCGACGACGAGCGCTCTCGAACGAGCCTCGAGCGAGATGGACAGCGCGTCCTGATCGATATCGTCGCCGCCGACGTGGTCGCCCTGCGAGCGGCGCTGAACACCTGGTTTTCGCTGATTGACGTGGCGGAACGGACCGCCGACGCGGGCGCACGGGTTCTCGAGTCGCGCTAACTCCTCGGTATCGACTCTGAGAACGACCGTGATCCCGGAACAGGCAGGCACCGGCGTTTTCATCGCTTCGTTCGAGGAACCAGTATGGCCGAACGTGACGAGACGTGGCTCGGATTGCGACGGGACGCCAAGCCGCTGGTGATCGCTGGCCTCGCACTTGGAGTGGGGTTAGGCGGCTTCTTCGATGGGATCTTCTTCCACCAGATCCTCCAGATTCACAATATGCTGTCGTCGTATCCCGACTCGAGCGTCGCGACGGATCTGGAACTCAACGTGATGGCCGACGGATTCTTCCACCTCGCGACGTACACCTTCACGATCATCGGGCTCGTCCTGTTTTCCCGCGCGTGGCGGTTTCATCCGGTGCCGAAATCCGGACGCATCGTGCTCGGCGCGGTGATCATGGGCTGGGGGGTGTTCAACGTCGTCGAGGGACTCGTCGATCACCAGCTACTCGGGCTGCACCACGTCTGGCCCGCCGGACCCGGCCCGATTATCCTGTGGGACGCAGCGTTCTTGCTCTGGGGCGCGCTCTTCACCGTCGGCGGCTATCTCGTGATTCGGTCCGACAGCGCCGCTGTGCCGGGGGCCAGCGGCGAAGCGGTTGCAGCGGACGGTAACGGCTCGGAGTAGCCCGTTCGGACGCTGCTGATAGGTTGGCAGCCGGTCCGCGGCCGAACGGCGAATCGGAAGACAAAGCTGGCCTTTATCAGTCCGGAGGGCGACGGTCGAGATATGCAAGGAAACCTGCCGCCCGAAGCACAGGAGAAAATCGAGCAGCTACAGGACCTTCAGGAGACGGCACAGGAAGTCGCCGTCCAGAAACAGGAAGCGGAGTCGGGACTCACCGAGGCCCAGAACGCTCTCGACGAACTCGAGAGCATTGACGAGGGAACGACCATGTACCGGAACGTCGGCGAACTCCTCGTCGAGACGGACTACGACCAGGCCGAGGAGGACCTCGAGGAGAAGGTCGACACGCTCGAGATTCGCCTCGAGACCCTCGAGAAGCAAGAAGAGCGCGTGCAGGACCAGTTCGAGAGCCTCCAAGAGGAACTCGAGGACATGCTCGGTGGTGGCGGCGGCATGGGCGGTCCGGCCGGCCCCGGCGGCCCAGGCGCTGGCGGCGCATAAATGTCGACCGACGAGCCGTCTGACGAGACCGTCGTCCAGACGGCAGCCGACGCTGCAGAGGGCGTGATCTTCTCGCAGTACAAACAATCCGACGTGCGCGATTACGACGTGACCGTCGTCTTCGAGGACGGCGTTCTCGAGGTCGACGTCTACCTCAACGCGCCGGAGGACAAAGACGAGGCCGATCCCGAGCAGGTCGCCGACGACGCCGCGCTCGCGGCGCGACACGCGGTCGACGAACTGTTCGAGGCGTAGGGGATCGGTCTCGACCCGCTGGACGCTTCTGTGACGCGCTCACGACTGGCCAGCGGCCGGCTCGACGCGATTCGTTGGTTTCCGCGGATGATATCGGTGTGACGAACGGATCCCGTTGGCTGACCCTCAAGGCCGCGCTACCGAGTCAACCGCCCGCCACCGACGTACGCGAGGCCGACGATACCGACGAACAGCGCAACGCTCGCGACGGCGTTCGGTACCTGAGAGATCGAGTCCCCGACGTACCCCGCGACGACGAGCACCGCGGTGACGAGCGTCGGGATCGGGTGTGCGGCCAGCTGTTCTCCGAAGGCCCGGAGCCGCCAGTGGATCATCCCGAGGCTCGAGGCCACGGTCGCTCCGAGCGGCCGGTTGCCGTCCGGGTTGGACGCCGGCTCGAACGCCTCGAGTTCCTCCTCGAGGACCGTCACGATCTCCCCGGTGTTGACCCGTCTCCCGTCAGCGTCCCCGACCCGGAGCAGGGTGACGGCGTCGTCGCTCGTTCCGACGACGCGGTAGATTCCCGCCGGATAGTCGCCGCCGGTCGGGCGGACGTGATCACGTATGGAGAGCGACTGCATGCTGGTACGGCGTCGTCGGAACTACGTAATAGTGGAGGCTCGAGCCCCGTTGCTCGAACGGCACGGACAAAAATCGCGACCGCGGGCCGTCGAGGAGCTCGGTCCGGGCTCCCGGAGAGCACTGAACCGTGCGGAAATTTTACACGCGCACTCGGTGACGTGACCGACCATGTCGGACAGCATCGACACCGAGTTCGCCGATCGCGTCGTCACGATCACGATGGACGAGCCCGAGCGAGGGAACCCCCTCTCTCGAGACGATTATCTCGCGATCTACGACGCGTTGCAGGCGGCGCGCGACACCGAGGCGCGGTGTATCGTCTTGGAGGGTGCCGGGGACGCGTTCTCGTCGGGGTTCGACGTGGAGTCGATGGGTGAGTCGGACGCCGAGGGAGGATCGGTACACGACACCGTCGAGCAAATTCAGCGCCACGAGCACAGGCTCGTCCGAGAGATCATCACGCATCCGCTCCCCGTCATCGGGAAAATCGACGGACCGGCCATCGGCGATGCGGCAGGGTTCGCCATCGCGTGCGACGTGCCGCTCGCGAGCGAACGAACCAGGATCGGCTTTTCGCACGTTCGCTTCGGCCTGAGCATGGACTGTGGCATCTCGTACGTCCTCCCCCGGCTCGTCGGTCGCGGACTCGCCATGGAACTGACGATGACCGGCCGGATCGTCGACGGCGACCGCGCTCGCGACCTCGGACTCGTCAATCACGTCTTTCCGACCGACGAGTTCGAGGACCGGGCCGACGAGATCGTCGCGGAGATCGCGAACGGGCCGCCGATCGCTCTTAAACACATCAAGGAGCTCATCAGGACGAGTCACGAAACGAGCCTCGACGACGCGCTGGCGAACGAGGCGACACGGCAGACGATCGTCTTCGAGACCGAGGACTATCAACGTGCGGTCGAGGCGCTACGCAACGGCGAGGAGCCGGAGTTCCGGGGGCAGTAACGGCCACTCGAGACCGGCCGGAACGCAGTTAGCGACCGTCGAACGAGGGGTCGCGGTCCTCGCCGAACGCCTCGACGCCTTCCCGGTGGTCCCGCGTGCTACTGGCGAGGTTCTGGGACTGCGCTTCCCGCTCGACGACGTCCCGGATCGAACTGTTGTGCGATCGGTCGATGTTGCGAACGGAGTAGTGCAGCGCGACCGTCGGTCCGGTGGCGATCCGCTCGATCAGGTCGGCCGCCTCGTCCTCGAACTCGTCGGTCGGATACGCGTGGTTGATCAGCTCGATTTCGTCGGCCTCCTCGCCGGTGATCGTCTCGCCGGTGAGCGCCAGTTCCTTCGCGACGTACGGGCCGACGGCTCGCGTGACGAACAGCGACGTCGCGTAATCGAGTGTCAGCCCGATGTTCCGGAACGCGAGCCCGAACCGGGCGCGATCGCTCGCCAGTACCATGTCACAGGACATCGCGACGCCGACGCCAGCCCCGACGCAGTAGCCGTCGACCGTCGCCACCGTCGGCAGCTCGAGATTGTAGATGCGAATCGGGATCGCCGCGCAGTCCTCGACGATGCCTCGAGTGCGTTCGTGGTCCGTGTACTCGGCGTCGTCCATGCCGCTGATGTCGCCGCCAGCGCAGAACGCCTTCCCCGCCCCCTCGAAGACGACGACTCGCGCGTCGTCTCGGTCGGATACTTCGTCGAGCGCTTCCTCGATACCGGTTTTGATGCCCGCTGAGAGGGCGTTCATCCGATCCGGTTGGTTCAGCGTGACGGTCGCGATGCCGTCCTGTACGTCCAGGAGTACGTCTTCACCAAGCATACCAGCTCTATCCTCAACGGTGAGACGTATATCACTATCCCAGACTGTTTCGGTGGCCGAAGCGACGCGAGGGCGGCCCCGAGACTGCCGTCGTCAGTAGTTGCGCCTGCGGAACGAGGACCCCCTCCGAGAGACCGATACGGTCGCCCATCGCCTGGCGACCAACGTCACGGCGTGAGACGTGACCCTGTGCGGCGGTGGAGCGAGTCGCCGATGGTCCGGAGTAGCTGGTCGGCGTTACTCTCGAGTTCCGCACCAGTCGATAGCCGTCAGCGCAAGCGTCTGTGCCGTCTCGACGAGCGACTCGATCTCCACGTACTCGTCGGCACCGTGGATGTTTGCGCCGCGTGGACCGACCGAGGGACAGGGAATATCGTAGTACCGATTATAGAACCGTTCGTCGTTGCCGGCGCTTCCGCCACCGAAGGTCGTTTCCTCGCCGGTAATCGTCTCCGCGTTCGCCCGCGCGAGCCGGACGATTTCCTCGTCGGTATCGAGTTCGTGCGGCGCGGCGTTCCAGCCGAACCACTCGAACTCGGGCTCGTGTTCGGACAGCCACTCGTCGTTCTCGGCGACGTCTCGCACGGCCGCTTCCACGTCGGCCCGGACCTCCTCGCGCGTTTCACCGGGCGGCCAGCCGATCCGCCCCTCCAGTACCGCCTCGGACGGGACCGTCGAGGGCCAGTCGCCGCCGTCGATGTTGCCCACGTTCAGGTTGGTCTCATGACCGTCGAGTTTCGGGTTCTGCCGAACGGCCGGTTCGTAGGAGATGCGCGATTTCCGTTCCCGGTCCAGTTCGTCGAGCGCCCGATAGAGCTCCGTCGCCTTCCCGATGGCGTTTACGCCCGCATAGCCCTGCGCGGCGTGTGCCGACTTTCCGGGCACGCGAACGCGAAAGTACATGACACCGGCGCTCGCCATCCCGATGTTCGGGAGCCCGGAGGGTTCGGTGATGATCGCCGCGTCGGGCCGATAGCCGCGCTCGAGCGCGGAGAGGACGCCGCCGGGGCCGCCGTCTTCCTCTTCGACGGTCGTCTGGATCGTGAGGTCGCCGGCCAGTTCGACCTCGAGGTCGTCGAGCACCTCGACGGCAACGAGAATGGACGCGACGCCGCCGAGCATGTCGTTGCTACCGCGTCCGTAGAGGCGGCCGTCCTCGACGGTGGCGTCCCACGGATCGTAGCGCCACTCGTCTTCGTCGACCGGAACGACATCGACGTGTCCGCTCAGGGTTAGCGATCGCCCGTCTCCGTCGCCGTTCCTCGTCGCTGCGACGTTCGGGCGGTCCTCGTACCCGTACTCCGCGTAGGACGAGGTCTCGAAGAACCCGGGGTGTTCCCGTAGTTCGTCGGCGTCGGGTTCCCACGTGTCGACCTCGAGCCCGCGGGATTCCAATCGCGACATGACGACCTCCTGTGCGGGCTTTTCGTTGCCGGTTACGGACTCCTGAGCGATGAGTTCCTCGAGGAGATCGACGAGTTCCTCGCGCTTGTCCTCGACCCGATTACGGAGAATTTTCCTGTCTACTGTGGACATTTACCGTGTTATGTTACACCGTACCACATACTTACATCTTTCTCCGATGATCCCCCGGATCGGCGGTCGGGACTCGACAGTACCTCCCCAACGACATCCGCGAAAGGGACCGCGACCGCTGCGGAAGATGCCGAGCGTCCGCTACGCCCGATACCCACCGGGGGCGAGCAACTCGATCGGATGGGGAACCTCTCGCTCGAGCAGCGTCTCGAACTGGTCCCCACAGGAGGTTCCCGACGCCACGACGGTCTCCGCGCCCTCGACTTCCGACGCCAGCCGCTCGCCGACGTCCATACTCAGCTCGTAGTACTCCCGCTTGTAGCCGAACGAGCCCGCCATGCCACAACACTCGGCGCTGGAGGTCTCGGGCGCGTAGCCACAGCGCTCGAGGACGGCCACGGTCGGTGCCTCGAGGTCGAGCGTGCGCTGCTGGCAATGGGAGTGATAGGCGACCGGTTCCGCGCCATCGCCGGTCGACAGCGCCGAGGGATCCGCGCCGTTCTCGAGCAGCCCGTAGACGTATTCGCAGATCTCGTAGCTGTTCGCACGAAGGCGCTCGACGGACCCCTCGGGGAGCAAGCGCTCGTACTCGCGGTGCACGGCCGCCAGATCGGAGGGCTCGATCACGACCACGTCCCGGCCGGCGTCGAGATCCTCTGCCAGCGCGGCGTAGAGTCGGCTGGCCTGCCGGTCGGCCGTCGCGATCATTCCCTGAGAGAGCGCCGCGCGCCCGCTCTCGGGGAGGTCCGGCACGCGGACCGGCACGCCCAGCGCCTCGAGCGTCCGGACGGCGGCCTTCCCGCGATCGACGTCGACGTAGTTCGTGTAGACGTCGGGATAGAGCAGGACCTCGCGGTCGAGAGCGGTATCGCCGTCGCTGGCGTCGACTCGAGAGGCAGCACGTTCGGCCCGTCGCCTCGAGGCGTCAGCGCCGCCCCGGTCTTCGAACCAATCGACGAGCGACTCCCGCTGGAACGAGGGAAGGTCGCGCCGGCGATCGATTCCGAGGGTTCGCTCGAGTAGCCCACGGACGGGACCGGCGTCGGCGAGCCAGTTCGAGACTGGGGCGGTCGCGCTGGCGGCTTTCGCGACCGTCCCGATATTGCCGAAGAAGCGCTTGCCGGGATCGATGCCGCCCGCTTCCTCGTCGGGCGTGAGACCGTCCACGAGGAAGTCGTAGGATTCCGACTCGCCGCTCCGATTGACTCGATCCCGGACGACAGTGTTGATCCAGGGAATGTCGATCTTCACCGGGCAGGCGTCCACACAGCGCGAACAGCCGGTACAGAGGTCGTTGAACTCGGCCGCGGACTCCTGCCCGTGGACGCCGGCCTCCCAGCCGGTCGCGATCCCGCCCGAATAGGTCTCGCCGCCGAAGCCGTGGCCGCCGACGGACTGAAAGTTCGCACACGAGTTCGAACAGGCTCCACAGCGAATGCAATAGAGGGTTTCCCGGAGCTGGTCGTCCTCGCGCATGTCCATGCGGCCGTTGTCAAGCAAGACGAGGTGGAAGTCCCGATCCGGGTTCCCCATCTCGTCCGCCGGTTCCCCGCCCGCCGTAATCGACTCGTCCGGCGAATCGAAGTCCAGCGTCGGCGAATCCGTCGGCGGCGAGAGCATCGTCACGTACTGGGAGATCGGCTGGCCCGTCGCGCTCTTGGCGATGATATCGACGAACGGCTCGAGATCGGACAGCGTCGGAATCAGCTTCTCCACGCCCGCGATCGCGACGTGGGTATCGGGCGTGACCGCACACTTGCGCGCGTTGCCCTCGTTCGTGATAAGCGTGATCGTCCCGCTGTCGGCAACGATGAAGTTCGCGCCGGTGATCCCCACGTCGGCCGCGCGGATGTGCTCGCCGAGGTGGTCGCGGGCGAACCGAGTGAGTTCCTCGGCTGTCTCGAACGGCTCGTCGGTATCGAACCGCTCGTTGAACAGCTCGGCGATCTCCGGCCGCGAGATGTGCATTGCCGGGCCGACGATGTGGGAGGGCGTGTCGTCGGCGACCTGCAGCACCCACTCGCCGAGGTCGGTCTCGGTGACGTCGATCCCCTCGGCCTCGAGTCCCTCATTGAGGTCGATCTCCTCGGTCGTCATCGATTTGGACTTGACGACCGACGGAGTGTCGCCGTCCCCCGTCGTTCCGTTCGCATCGGTCCGTGACTCGACCACGTCGGCCACGTACGCGTTCGCATCCGCGGCGTCGTCGGCGACGTAGACGGTGCCACCGTTTTCCTCGACCGCCGCCCGAACCGTCTCGATCAGGTCGGGGAGCCGGTCGATAGCGTCTTCCTTGATCGCGCGTGCCTCGGTCCGCAGCGCCTCGAGGTCGTCGGTCGTGCCGTAGGTCTCGTACCGGCGGGCATTCGATGCGCTCGCGTGGGCGTGGATGGCCTCGCCTTCGGTCTCGAGCAGGTGGCGGATCCGATCGGCCTGCTGCGATCGAGTGCGCTGGGCCATCCTATCGATCCTCCAGGACAATCACGTGGACGTCGCCGGGGCCGTGGACGCCGTGGACGAGATCTCCCATGTCGGCGGTGGCGCTCCGGCCAGTTGCGAAGACGACGCTGTCCCGACCGTCCGCGAAGCCGTCGGCGAGGCGATCGAAACCGGCACTGATGTCCGGCACCACATCGCTCTCGGCGACGACGGCGACGTGGCGCTCCGGGTAGAGGCTAATCGGCTCTGCGCCGTCGGCCGTCGACTCGACGGCGACGCTGCCGTACTCCGCGATCGCGAAGCCGACCGGCGTGACGCCGGTCTCGGCCGCCTCGAGTTCGCGGTTCGTGGGCGCCGTCATCACCGAGTCGGGTAGCGCGACGCCCTCGAACGGCAGCGGTGCTCCGACGGCTGGCTCCTGTACGATGGGTTCGATCCGATCGGTCGCCTCGGCGGCCGGTACGCGCTCGAGTCCCACCTCGAGCCCCTCGAGTGCACGTTCGAACCGACCGACAGTGTCGACTGTCATCACCTCTCACATTCGGGCGGGCGGGCAAGATACTGACGGTCGATCCGGGTGACGACTGCTGTCGATCACCGATCCGTGTCCCGCTAATCGAACGAAGCGTTAGTTGTTGTATTTACGCTCGAGCTATCGGGTATCATTGTGTGAACTACATAGAGTCGTTCGGGGAAGGGGTGACGTGGCATTTATGAACGATACAGAACTCGGCACCCACGAGTGGTGGAAGTCGTACAAGGAGACGGTCAACAGCGATCCGGAGATGAACGTCCGGGGACATCAGCAGTTCTCGGAGAACTTCTACGTCGAGATTGGAGACGAGCGGGTCCTCCTCGAGATGGACGGCGGCGAAATCGAGAACCTCGTCCCGAACCCGACGATGAACCACCAGTGGTCGTTCGGCGTCGAGGGCGACCGCGAGACCTGGGAGGAGTTCGTTCGGGAGACGCCGCCCGCCTTCAACCACGAAATCATCGCCTCGCACTATCGAACCGCGGTCCGCAACGAGGACGGCCACCTGCAGTTGACCGGCGACAACAAGCGAATCTTCCAGCACCTGCGCGCGTTCCAGCGGACGCTCGATCTGATGCGCGTCGCGCACAACGACGGAGGGAGCTAAAATGCCCGAGACGTACCAGCCGGGCGATGTCGAACCGATCAGCGGATCGTACGTTCATGTGGAGGTCGAGGGCGTCGACCACCGGATCTATTTCGAGGAGAACGGCCCCGAAGACGGGATCCCGCTGCTCTGCCAGCACACGGCCGGGAACAACTGTCAGGAGTGGCGCCACCTCCTGTCCGACGAGGAACTCACCGAGGAGTTTCGCGTCATCGCCCACGACCTTCCCTATCACGGGAAGTCGGTGCCGCCGACCACGCAGGAGTGGTGGACCGAGGACTACACGATGACCGCCGAGAAGTTCACCGAGACGCTCGTGAACCTCGCCGATGCGCTCGAGCTCGAGGACCCCATCTACATGGGCTCGAGCATGGGCGGCAACATCGCTCTCGAACTGGCCGACTGGTACCCCGAGCGATTTCGGGCGCTGATCGGCCTCGAGTGCGGCGCTCACAGCCCGGGCTTCTACATCGACTGGCTCGACCACCCCGAAGTGAACACGACGGAGGTCAACGCCTACGCCTGCTGGGGGCTGATGGCTCCCCAGAGCCCAGAACAGACCCGACGGGAGACGATGTACCTCTACGAACAGGGCGCGACGGGCGTCTTCAAGGGCGACCTCTACTACTACTCAGTGGACCACGACTACCGGGACAAGCTCGATCAGGTCAACGCTGACGAGTGTCCCCTCTACATCGCCAACGGCGAGTACGACTACCTGACCACGCCCGAGGACGGCCGTCAGACCGCCGAGGGGATCGGCGAGGGCGCAACCGCGATCGAGTTCGCCGAGATCGGTCACTTCCCGATGAGCGAACACCCCGAACTGTTCAACGCCTACATCAAGGAGGTGCTCGCCGCCGTCACCGGCGACCGGGACGAGGTGCTTCCGGACGTCCTCGAGCCCGACGACGTCGGAATCGAACTCCACCAGCAGGGACCGGCGCGCGAGAAACCGGCCGAATAGCCACCGATCGCCCGATTTCCACCCGCTCGACGTATCGGTAATCGGGTTCCATCGTCCCGCTCGAACCGAGCGACCATTTCGCTCCGTTTCCCGATTGAGGGTCTCGCGATCGCCCGTTCGCTGTTCTTTCGCCCGGAGCCGTTGACCGCGGCGAGACACAAGAGCTATATCGTGTGTGTCTAGTTCTCAGGGACGTTCCCAATGACGGAAACGACGTCCCGGCCCGGCCGATACGCCGAACGAGAGACGGACGACGGAGTCGTTCGCATCTTCGATACGACGAACGACGCGGCCTGGATCGAGTCGGACACGACGCTCTCGGTCGCCTGGCAGACCTGACCGTCTCGCCGTGCGGTCTCGAAAAATACTGGATACGCGGCGGCGTTACTCGGAGACCGTCAGTTCGCCGTAATCGAACTCCTCGTGGGCCTGGATCATCCCCTCGACGATCGGATCTTCCTCGCCCTCGGCGGAGGCATCGACCTGCTCGAACACCTCTTCCAGGCGGTCGATCTGGTCCTGCGTCTCCTCGCGGTGCTCGGCGAACCCGGATTTGAGTTCGTCGTTCGTCGAGGTCTCCTCGAGTTCCTCGATGGCGTCGAGGAGTCGCTGCTCGGTGTAGTACGCGTGCTTGAGGCCGTCTCCGAAGAGGTCTTCGGTCGAATCTACGGTCATAAGCGCTCGTGTGAGTGGACAGCGCTGAGTTCGATACCCGAGTAGCTTGATCTGGGACGGACGATATCGACCGCCAACAAAACCGAATCGTCCGTAGCGCCTACTGCGATTCGCAGATCGCCAGGAAGTTCTCGAAAATTTCGTCGCCCTCCTCGGTGTGGGCGACCTCGGGGTGCCACTGGACGCCGTAGAGATCGCGGTCGGTATCGCTCATCGCTTCGACGTCGCAGACGTCACTCTTCGCCGTCAGTTCGAAGCCCTCGGGCAACTCTTTGACCTCGTCGGCGTGGCTCGCCCAGACGCGAGTCTCGGGATGCAGCGAGCCGGTCAGCGGATCCGCAGCGTCGACGATATCCACGTTGATGTCAGCGTAACCGCCGTACTCGCCGCCCCCAACGCGACCGCCCAGCTCTTTGGCGATCAGTTGCATTCCCAGGCAGATACCGAGGATGGGGACGTCCGCGTCGAGGTATTCCGCAGACCGTCCGATCCGATCCATATCCGGGCCGCCCGAGAGGACGACGCCGTCGGCGTCGACATCCGCGGGTGGCGTGTCGTTGTCGATCAACTCCGTGTCGACACCGAGGTCGCGAAGCGCCCGGTGCTCGAGGTGGGTGAACTGTCCGTGATTGTCCACCACGACGATAGTCGTCATTGGATGTTCGTAGCGGATCACCGGGTAAAAACGGTCCGAAACGCGTCCTCGAGTTGACCGATGCCCGCGATCGAGCGCCGGCGAACGGAAAAAGAACGACCCACTCGAGGCGCGGGTTTTTGACTCATCGATCCAATCCCGGCATCGAACCAAAGGATCGGGCGAGCGCGGACGCCGGCGATATGCGGTGGGGATGGCGCTGTCCGCTGTGCGAGACGGACGTATCGGTGACGAGAGACCCCACTCGGAGACCTTCCGCTGGAAGTGCGACGACGATGACTGCGAGGCAACCGGCTTCGGGTTTACCTCGCGGTGCAGAGCGAGGCTCGCGCTGCGGGAGTACCGCGATCGATACGAGAACGTCTACCGGTAGTCGGCCCGGTCGCCGGACGCTCGCAGCCGGTCTCGAGTGCACTCTCGAGTCCCGTACCGACCGCGGGAGTCGGTGTTCCGGTACGTTTAAGCGTTCGTCACCGGATGGCAAGCACATGGCAGTCGATCTCGGAGAATTCGACCATCCGGCGTGGCTCACCGCGGCGGGAATGGGCATCGGGTACGGACTGATCCTCGCGGTGCTGACGCTGGCGCTGTTCATCGTGCCGTGGCTCGTCTTTTCGGCCCTGTAACGGCGAGATGGTGTACTGGCGGCTGATTTGACACTGCCGTTGCTCTTCATCACTATCTATCTACTCCGATCAGTGCAGGGGAGTTACGTCTCACTCCGACTAGCCAACCGGCGTGCGGCGGCGCGCGCTGGGCCGCGGCGAACGGAGGCGAGGCGTGAACGAAGTGAGCGCCTCGGAAAGCACGGTGACCGCAGGGAACCGTGAGCCGTGTGAGCCGCGGCACAATGCCGTGCGAGGGATGAGTGAGCGCCGTGAGGCGCGATCGAATCGGCTGGGGAGGGCGTGGCGATACCCTGTTGCCACGATCGCAGGTCGCGTCGTCTCACTCGGTCACTAACAGAACCCACTGTTCCGTTCACAGAACGATTGAACAGCAATGGCACCGCCTCTCCTGTCGAGACTGCCTACCTATAGACTCGAGTCCACGCCACTTTCGACCAGCCGCTACCGTTTACTCGAGCGCCGTTGCTCAGGCAGACGAAAAACGAAGCGAGAAACGACACCGACTCGAGAGCGATCTCAGGCGAACGTCTTCGAGACCTCTTCAGTCTCGTCGGATTCGGCCTGAACCTTGTCCCAGGCGTTGTGGAAGTCTTCCATCCGGATCTCGGTGCGGTCGTCGCGGATGGCGAACATACCGGCCTCGGTACAGACGGCTTTGATGTCGGCACCGGAAGCCTCCTCGGCGTCTTCGGCCAGTTGGGCGAACTCGACGTCGTCCGCGACGTTCATCCCGCGGGTGTGGATCTCGAAGATGATCTCGCGACCCTCCGCGTTCGGCTTGGGCACCTCGATGAGGCGGTCGAACCGGCCGGGACGCAGGATGGCGCGGTCGAGCATATCGAAGCGGTTGGTGGCGGCGATGATACGGATCTCGCCGCGCTCCTCGAAGCCGTCCATCTCCGAGAGGAGCTGCATCATCGTCCGCTGGACCTCGGCGTCGCCGGAGGTCTTGGACTCCGTTCGCTTGGAGGCGATGGCGTCGATCTCGTCGATGAAGATGACGGCGGGTTCGTGCTCGCGGGCGACATCGAAGAGGTCGCGAACGAGCTTGGCACCCTCACCGATGAACTTGTGGACCAGCTCCGAGCCGGCCATCTTGATGAATGTGGCGTCGGTCTGGTTGGCGACGGCTTTGGCGAGCATCGTCTTGCCCGTCCCCGGCGGTCCGTAGAGGAGTACGCCGCTGGGCGGGTCGATCCCGACATCGTCGAACATCTCGGGCTTCTCGAGGGGCATCTCGACCGTCTCGCGGACCTCCTGCATCTGGTCCTCGAGGCCGCCGATGTCCTCGTAGCTGACCTCCGGGCTCTCGGTGACTTCCATCACGCGGGCGCGCACGTCAGTTTCGTTCGAGAGGGGTTTGACGATAGACAGCGAGTTGTTGACCGCGACCCGTGCGTCGGGTTCGAGATCGTCGCGCATCTCGTCGGTGACTTCGGTCAGCGCCTCCTGATTGTTCCCGTGTTGTTTGATGATGACGCCGTCGTCCGTGACTTCCTGGACGGTGGCGACGAACAGCGGTGACTGCTTGAGCTTCTTGTTCTCGTGCGTGAGTCGCTCGAGTTTCTGCTGGTACTTGTTGTTCTCGGCGTTAGCGTCGAGGAGTTTGTCGCGCATCTCCTCGTTTTGCGCCTCGAGGATCTCCAGCCGTTCCTCGAGTGACTGTATTTTCTCCTGTTGGGACGCCTCGTCCTCGTCATATGGGAGGTCGACGTCGTCCACGGTGTCGCTCATCACGCACCCTTTGGGTGTTGGTTCATAAGAGGCTTCGGGTAGGTGCACTCAACCACGAGATATTACTACAAAGCATTATACGGAATAGAAAATATTATCACTCTGTATTCGGAATGGGGAGGTAGGATGAGTGCTTCAGAGTCGCTTCGACAGGAACCCGACGAACGAGGAACGTGGGACGACGTTCGAGATCTTCCGCCGAGCGCGAAACTCGTCGCGAAGGTCCTCGAGTACAACGAGACAATGACCCAACAACAGATCGCCGACGAGACGCTCCTGCCCTCCCGAACGGTCCGCTACGCGCTCAATCGCCTCGACGAGGAGAACGTCATCGACTCCCGCTTTTCGTTCTCCGACGCCCGCAAGCGCCTGTACAGTCTCGATATTCGATCGTAACGGCCGATCGTCGCTCTCGGTGCCTCGATTCGTTTCGCTTCGATTTGTCGTCGCAGTCGATCCGAACGCGTCGCCACTGCAACGGCGGTTCATCAGGACGGTTCGACGCGATCGTCAATCTGGCGCGAGACGAGTGCTTCCTTCCGTTTCGCGTGACGTATCGATTCCACTTTCACTTCGGTCACGGAACCCCTTTAGGGTCGGCTCGCCAACGACTGGCCAATGACGCGGGTTATCCATACGGGCGATACCCACATCGGGTACCAGCAGTACAATTCGCCCGACCGACGACAGGACTTCCTCGAGGCCTTTCGGACCGTCGCCGAGGACGCGGTCGCCGACGATGTCGACGCGGTCATCCACGCCGGCGACCTCTTTCACGACCGTCGGCCGTCGCTGATCGACCTGCAGGGAACCGTCGAAATTCTCCGGACGCTCTCTGACGCCGATATTCCCTTCCTCGCCGTCGTCGGCAACCACGAGTCGAAACGCGACGCACAGTGGCTCGACCTCTTCGCGGATCTCGGACTGGCGACCCGACTCGGTGCCGAGCCGGTCGTCGTCGACGACGTCGCCGTCTACGGACTCGACTTCGTCCCTCGATCTCGCCGGGAGGACCTCACCTACGACTTCGATTCGCTGCCGGACGAAGCGGAGCACGCGAGCCTGGTGAGCCACGGGCTCTTCGACCCCTTCGCGCACGCCGACTGGGACACCGAAACCGTCCTCGAGGAGTCGACCGTCGACTTCGACGCCGTCCTACTGGGGGACAACCACAAACCGGACACGGCGGAGGTGCTGGACACCTGGGTCACCTACTGCGGCTCGACCGAGCGCGCCAGCGCCAGCGAGCGCGAGGATCGAGGCTACAACATCGTCGACTTCGAGACCGACGGGACCGTCGCGATCAGCCGCCGCGGCCTCGCGTCGACCCGCGAGTTCGTCTTCATCGACGTCGAACTCGAGGAAAGAGAGGGAATTGACCGCGTGCAGGACCGCGTCCGCCAGCACGACCTCGCGGACGCGGTCGTCATCGTCACCGTCGAGGGCGAGGGCAGACCGATCACCCCGGCGGCCATCGAGGAACTCGCGATCGATCGCGGGGCGCTCGTCGCCCGCGTAAACGACCGACGGGACCTCCCCGACGAGGACGACGACGTGTCGGTGAGCTTCGCCAACCCGGACGAGGCCGTCCGCGAGCGGGTGCGCGAGCTGGGACTCAGCAACGCCGCCCTCGAGATCGATGAGAGCGTCCGAAACGGTGATCTCGCCGATTCGAACGTCCGCGAATCCGTCGAACGACGGGTTCGCGAGTTGCTCGAGGACGACGAGTCGGCGTTCGACCCGGCGCCCGAACGCGAACCGGGCGACGAGGACGTGACGACGGTTGCCGATCAGCTCGCCGACGAGAGCGATTCGGCGGCCGACTCGGTCAATACCGAAGCGACCGAAACGGCCGACGCGGCCGAAACGGCCGAAGCGGACGGAGGCGCCGAGACGGCCGACGCGGACGGGGGATGCGAGACAGCAACCGCCGATACCAAAGGCGATGCGGCTGCACCGGCTTCCGACCCCGACGCGACGACGGCACCGTCCGACGGCGATGCGACGGACGATATCGACGCGACGGAAGACAGCGACGAGCCCGAGGAGACTGCCGACGCCGACATCGCCTCGCTGGGTGATTTCGCGTGAGGGTCGACCGTGTCCGCCTGCTGAACTTCAAGTGTTACGGCGACGCCGACCTCTCGCTCGAGCGCGGCGTCACCGTCGTCCACGGCGTCAACGGCAGCGGGAAGTCGACGCTGCTCGAGGCGGTCTTCTTCGCGCTCTACGGCTCGAAAGCGCTAGACGAGCGCACGCTCGACGACGTCATTACGACTGGTCAGGAGGAGTGCGAGATCGAACTGTGGTTCACCCACGACGGCCGGGAATACCAGATCGAACGCCACCTCAAACTCCGCGGTGATCGCGCGACGACGACGAAGTGCGTCCTCGAGACGCCGACGGAGACCATCGAGGGTGCTCGAGACGTTCGTCGGGAGGTGACCGAACTCCTGCGGATGGACGCCGAGGCGTTCGTCAACTGCGCGTACGTCCGACAGGGCGAGGTGAACAAGCTCATTCACGCCTCGCCGAGCGATCGACAGGACATGATCGACGACCTGCTCCAACTGGGCGCGCTCGAGGACTACCGCGAGAGAGCCAGCGACGCCCGACTCGGCGTCAAAACCGTCCTCGACGGCCAGCAGGAGGTGCTCGAGGACGTCCGAAAACAGGTCGACCAAAAGGAGGACAAGGAGCTCCACGAGCGACTGAACGGCCTCGAATCCCGCCGCACGGACATCACCGATGAGATCGATCGGTACGAATCACAGCGCGAGCAGGCCCAGGAGACGCTCGAGACCGCCGCGGACGTCCTCGATCGACACGAGGAGACCCGCGAGGAGATCGAAACGCTCGACGAGGAAGTCGAGGAACTGCGGTCGAAGATCACCGAAACCGAGCGCAAACGCGAGGACGCGAGCGACGAAATCAGCGAGATTCGGAGCCGGCGCGAAGCGCTCGCAGACGAACGCGCCGACCTCCTCGAGGACGTCGATCTCGAGACCGACGATCCCGCCGAGGGAGCGATCGAGCGTCGAATCGCGGAGCTCGAGGGCCGCGACGAGGAGCTCCGGGACGACCTTGAGGACGTTCGCGTGACGATCACCGAAGGGACCAACGAGACCGAGCGGCTCCGCGAGGAAGCCGACGACCTCGAGGACCGAGCCGAACAGGCTCGAACGGAGGCGGACGAACTCGAGGATCAGATCGAGGCCGATGAGGAAACGATCGTCGATCGCGAGGAGAAACTCGACGACCTCGACGAACAGATTGACGACGCGCGGGCGACGTTCGACGACGCGCCGGTCGAGTTCGGGGCGGCCGAATCACACCTCGAGGACCTCGAGGCCGAGCGGGAGGAACTGGTCTCGGCGCACAACGATATCACCGCCGATATCCGGACCGCCGAGAACGCGATCGAGGAAGGCGAACGGCTGCTCGAAGAGGGGAAGTGTCCCGAGTGTGGCCAGCCGGTCGAGAATTCTCCCCACGTCGACGTGCTGGACGAACGACGGGAGGAACTCGCCGACCTCGAGGCCGAGCGCGAGGAACTCGAGGCCGAGCGCGACGACATCGACGACCGGATCGACCGCGCCGAGGAACTGCGAGCGGCCGAACGGCGGGTCGATCGACTCGAGGAGAACCGCGACAACATCGAACAGTTGCTCACGGAGAAACGCGAAAGTCTTGCAGACCGGCGTGACCAGCGCGACCAGTTGTGGGACGACGCCGAGGAGTACGAGGCCGACGCCGAGGAAAAGCGGGCCACAGCGGACGAGCGCAAGGAGGAGGTCGCCGACGCGCGAACCGAACTCGGGACGATCAACACCGAGCGCGGAGAAATCTCGGAGACGCTCGAGTCACTCGAGCGGAGCTCGGAAATCGCCGACAAGCGAGCCGACCTCGAGAGCGATATCGAAACTCTCCGCGAGCGCCTGCAGGACTGGGAGACGATGAACGACGAGCGCCGAGAGGGACTGGCCGAAAAGCGCGACCGCAAGCGCGAACTCGAATCGGCGTTCGACGAGGAGCGAGTCGAAACCGCGCGAGAGGACAAGCAAAACGCAGAGACGTACATCGAACAGGTCGACGAGAAACTCGCGGAGCTCGAGGAGCAACGAAACGGGAGCCAGAACGCCATCGGCGCTGTCGAGAACGAACTCGAGGAACTCGAGCGCCTCCGGGAGCGCCTCGAGACGGTCGAGGCTCGGTGCGAGCAACTCGAGTCGCTCTACGACGAAGCCGAGACGCTGCAGACGACGTACGGGGAGCTACGGGCGGAACTGCGCCAGCGCAACGTCGAGACCTTAGAACGCCTGCTGAACGAGACGTTCGATCTGGTCTACCAGAATGACTCCTACGCGGCGATCGATCTCGACGGCGACTACCGGCTGACGGTCTATCAGAAAGACGGCGAGGCGCTCGAGCCCGAACAGCTCTCGGGGGGCGAACGAGCACTGTTCAACCTTAGCCTGCGGTGTGCGATCTACCGACTGCTCGCCGAGGGTGTCGAGGGAACGGCCCCGATGCCGCCACTGATCCTCGACGAGCCGACGGTCTTCCTCGATTCGGGCCACGTCACGCAACTGGTCTCGCTGATCGAGGCGATGCGCAACGACTTCGGCGTCGAACAGATCGTCGTCGTCAGCCACGACGAGGAACTCGTCGGTGCGGCCGACTCGCTGGTCCGCGTCGAGAAAGACGCCACCTCGAACCGATCGCGACTCGAGCGCGGTCAGCCGCCGGAGGCGGAACTGCTCGCGTCGGACTGATACCAAACGACCAGTCGTCCCCGTCTCGAACCGGCCAGTTCGCTCGCGCTCAGGACTCTTCTACCGCCGACTCGTTCGTCGTCTCGAGATCCGTCCGGATCGCGTCGAGTGCGGTCTCACACGTCTCGGTGATTCGATAGCCGCGCTCGCCGGCGACGTCGGTTTCCTCGAGCAGCCCTGCGGCGGAGAGGACCGCGAATCGCCCGTGCAGATCGCTCTCACAGAAGTCGTAGGCGTCGAGCAGGCTGCGCACGCCGAGCGGTCCCCGCTCCGAGAGTTCGACCAGTAGACCTAGTGTTTCCTCGTCGTGGACATTCGTCAGTAGCGTCAAAACCGGATCGCTCACGCTTCGCGCAGCCGTCTCGAGGGCCGATTCATCGCCGACCGCCTCGAGGCGGTCGTTCTGGATGTAACACTCGTTACCGGTTTCGGGATCGCGAACGAGACTCGCCGTGTCCGATCGTTTCCGAAGCAGGTACCGTTTGCCGGTGTCGTCTTCGACTGTTTTCATGAACGGTCGTTCCGGTTCGATGGCCGTTGTTGCGTCCCGTCTTCCGAAGCAGTTTCGGTTGTCTCGTCCGCCGTAAATCCGGCCGTTTCCGCGTTGGCAGTGGGGGTGTCGTCCGCCTCGGTGTCGCTCCCAGTGGTAGCGTCGCGTTCAGTGGGGATATCGCGTTCAGTGCTAGCGTCATGGTCAGTAGTTTCCCCGTCGGGAAATCCGCTGTATCGGCGACTGGCCAGCCCGAACAGAACGAGCCCGGCGATGAGAAGGATCCCGCCGCGCCTGAGGTCGCCCTCGAACGCGACTAGCATCAGACCGAGCGACACGACCAGAACGGCGACGTTGATAACCAACACCAGCACCCAGAAGGTTTCGATAACCTCGTCCGGGGCATCCATCTCGGAGGTGGAGACGCGAGGGATGTCGACTTCGACCGACTGTTCGTCCGGGTCACCGTCCGACTCGTTTCCGGTCGTCACCTGTGGGATCGTCAACCCGTCACTGTCGGGGTCGTAAAACTCCTCCTCGGGGTCCCACTCCTCGGGCTCGTTCTCGTTCCGGTCGAGTACCACATACGGCCCGATGACCAGCGGGAGCAAAAACGTTCGCTTCGCGACTGCCGTTTCATACGGACTACTGTCTGTCATTTCTGGCGCACCCGCGACCCGCCATATGGGTGCGCCGGTACACAGTGACAGCAGACCGTCTCAGGCCAGATCCTCGAGCGTGAGCGTGCGGGAGGTCTCTACCCACGCCAGCGGGTTCTCGGCGTCGTAGAAGACGACGCCGTCGTCGGTCTCGTAGGATTCGATCGTTGCGGTCCCCTCGGGTTCGCTGCTCGGTTCACTCCGATCCGTCGCATCGTCTTTCATGTGGGTGGACACATCGATCACCTGATTTCATGCTATGTGTTAGCAAGTTATAGGTCTTGTTGCTCCTGCAAACCTTCGATACAACATATAAACAGGCCCACTATGGAGAATAAATAATAATTTTCATAGTGGAATAATATTGCTGAAGTCACTATGGCTATGAAACGACGACGGTACGTTCGGGCCCCATTGGGAGCCGCGACCGGGAACCCGAACAGTCACCTCCGACCCGACTGGCCGCAGTTCACCGCAGGCGAGCAGACACAGGTGCGGCTCGCCGAAGACGAGATCGTTCGGGAATCCGGCCCGAAACCGGAGTGTCAGCTCTGGGAGCCGGTCTACAGGGACAACGTCGGTCTCTGAGTGGATCGTGGTCGCACCGTACACTCCCGTCGTGTCGGTCACAACAGTCGAGCGCTCCCATCGCAGCAGTCGAGCGCACCCCGTGTGACACCGCTCGCGGGCGGGGATTGCAGGGGTTTTTATCCGCCGACTGCAAATCTCGCTATCATGACTGAGGCGGGCCAGACCGGACTCACGGAGTTCGGCGGCGACTCCGAGGAGACCGACGACCGGCCGGCAGAAGAGGCGGTTGCCATCGCCGGTAACGGCGGATCGAACGCCGCAGAGGTGATCGACGTCGTCGAGGAGACCCTCCCCGAACCCGAGGGCGAACTCGAGCTCGCCGTGATGCAGGTCGACTACACGATCGCCGGCTACGGCGACGAGGAGCGACCGATCATGCACGTGTTCGGGCGGACCTCCGAGAACGAACTCGAGCACGTGCAGGTCGTCGGCTTCCAGCCGTACTTCTACGCGCCGACGGAGACGCTCGAGCGACCGCCCGATGAGCAGTACGACCGGCTCACCGGCAGCGAGGAGTACGACGCGGACGGCGAGCCCTACGAGAGCATTCGGGGCGAGAAACTCACCAAGATCTTCGGCCAAACGCCCCGAGACGTCGGGCAGATCCGGGACGACTTCGATCACTTCGAGGCCGACATCCTATTCCCGAACCGGTTCCTGATCGACAATGACGTCCGGAGCGGCATTCGGGTCCCGGAGCGACGTGCGGACGACGATTCACTGGTCGTCCCCCACACCGAAGTCGAGGCGGCCGATGTCGACGCCGACCCCCGCGTGAACACGTTCGACATCGAGGTCGACGACCGACAGGGGTTCCCCGAGGACGGCGAGGAGCCGATCGTCTGTCTGACGAGCCACGATTCCTACGACGACGAGTACATCATGTGGCTCTACGAGGCCCCAATCGGCGACGGCGAGATCCCCACCGAAATCGACGGCTACGACCCCATCGAGGGCGCGATCGACCACGAAGTCCGGTGCTTCGAGGAGGAGGAGGCCATGCTCGAGGCCTTTATCGAGTACATCGACGACACCGACCCGGACATCCTCACGGGCTGGAACTTCGAGGACTTCGACGCGCCGTACTTCCTCGACCGCCTCGAGGAACTGTCGGGTCCCCACCACGAGTACGACCTCTCCATCGACCAGCTCTCTCGGGTCGACGAGGTCTGGCGCAGCAACTGGGGCGGCCCGGACATCAAGGGCCGGATCGTCTTCGACCTGCTCTATGCCTACCAGCGGACGGTCTTCTCCGAACTCGACTCTTATCGGCTGGATGCGGTCGGCGAGGCCGAACTGGGCGTCGGCAAGGAACGGTACGCTGGCGACATCGGTGACCTCTGGGAGGGCGATCCGACGAGATTGCTCGAGTACAACCTCCGGGACGTGGAACTGTGCGTCGAACTCGACCGCCAGCAGGAAATCGTCACCTTCTGGGACGAGGTGCGCTCGTTCGTCGGCTGTAAACTCGAGGACGCGCCGACGCCGGGCGACGCGGTCGACATGTACGTCCTCCACGAGGCCTATGGGCGGTTCGCGCTGCCCTCGAAAGGCCAACAGGAAGCCGGCGAGGAGTACGAGGGCGGCGCGGTGTTCGAGCCGATCACGGGCGTCAAGGAAAACGTCACCGTGCTCGACCTGAAGTCGCTGTATCCGATGTGCATGACGACGATTAACGCCTCGCCGGAGACGCGGGTCGATCCCGACGAGTACGACGGGGAGACCTACGTCGCGCCGACCAGACCCGAACCGACCCACTTCCGCAAGGAGCCCGACGGCGTCATGCGAGAGATGATCAACGAGTTGCTGGCCGAACGCGAGGAGAAGAAATCCCAGCGCAACGAGTACGAACCCGGTTCCCGGGAGTACGAGCAGTACGACCGCCAGCAGGGCGCGGTCAAGGTAATCATGAACTCGCTCTACGGGGTGTCGGGATGGGAACAATTCCGGCTCTATGATAAGGACGCGGCATCCGCGATCACCGCGACCGGTCGCGAAGTGATCGAGTTTACGGACACCGCCGCAGGCGAGCTGGACTACACCGTTGCGTACGGGGACACCGACAGCGTCATGCTCGAGCTCGGCCCCGACGTGTCGAAAGAGGATGCCATCGAGCAGTCCTTCGAGATCGAGGAGTACATCAACGGTCGCTACGATGACTTCGCGAAAGACGACCTGAACGCCGAGGAACACCGCTTCCAGATCGAGTTCGAGAAGCTCTACCGCCGATTCTTCCAGGCCGGCAAGAAGAAACGCTACGCGGGCCACATCACCTGGAAGGAGGGCAAGGACGTCAACAACGTTGATATCGTCGGCTTCGAGTACCAGCGTTCGGATATCGCCCCGATCACCAAGGAGGTCCAGCACCGCGTCATCGAGATGATCGTCCGCGAGGGCGATATCGAAGGCGCGAAGGAGTACGTCAACGGCATCATCGAGGACGTTCTGGACGGTAACATCTCGCTCGAGGATATCGCGATTCCGGGCGGTATCGGCAAGCGACTGGACAACTACGATACCGACACGGCGCAGGTCCGCGGCGCGAAGTACGCCAACCTGTTGCTAGGGACTAACTTCCAGCGCGGGAGCAAACCCAAGCGGCTCTACCTCGACCGCGTCGATCCCTCGTTCTTCGAACGACTCGAGGCGGAAGAAGGGTTCGACGCCCGCACCGACCCGCTCTACGGCGCGTTCAAGCGCGATCCCGACGTCATCTGCTTCGAGTACGAAGACCAGATTCCCGAGGAGTTCGAGGTCGACTACGACAAGATGCTCGAGAAGACGCTGCAGGGGCCGATCGAACGCATCCTCGAGGCACTCGACATCTCGTGGGACGAAGTGAAAAACGGGCAGGAGCAAAAGGGCCTCGACAGCTTCATGTGAGTCGGTCGGTGACGACCTCGAAGCGAGCGCCACTGTTCGTTTCCGCGATTGCCGAATGACTCCCACTGTGCTCGAGCCTGTGGGTTTCCAAAACGGAAAATAATTTTCTCAAAATCGGACCGCATCCAATCGAACACGAAAACGTTATGGGGCGAACGCCCCTTGGTCCATACGACAGAATACTATGGCACGCCTCGAACTAAACAACCTGCATGCGGAAGTAGCGGAGGGCGACGAGACGATCCTCGAGGGCGTAAACCTCGAAGTACAGTCGGACGAGATCCACGCCCTGATGGGGCCGAACGGCTCCGGGAAGTCGACGACCGCGAAGGTCATCGCCGGCCACCCGGCCTACGAGGTCACCGACGGTGAAGTGTTGCTCCACCTCGAGGACGAGGAGTTCGGCGAGGACATCGAAATCGATGAGGACCAGCGAACCTGGAACCTGCTCGACCTCGAACCCAACGAGCGCGCCGCGCTCGGCATCTTCCTCGGCTTCCAGTATCCGGCCGAGATCGAGGGCGTCACGATGACGAACTTCCTCCGAACGGCACTGAACGCCAAGATCGAAGAGCGCGAGGAACTCTTCGAGGATGAGGACGGTGAGGAAGTCGAAGACGAGGACGACGGCTTCGAGACCTCGCCGATGGAAGGGAACGTCGACGAGGGCGAGGTCGGCGTCGCCGAGTTCCAGGGGATCTTGCAGGAGAAGATGGAGCAGCTGGAGATGGACGAGAAGTTCGCCCAGCGCTACCTCAACGCCGGCTTCTCCGGCGGGGAGAAGAAGCAAAACGAAGTGCTGCAGGCTGCCATCCTCGAGCCCTCGATCGCCGTCCTCGACGAGATCGACTCCGGGCTCGACATCGACCGGCTGCAGGATGTCTCGAACGGGATCAACGCGCTGCGCGACGAGCAGGGCACCGGGATCCTCCAGATCACCCACTACCAGCGAATCCTCGACTACGTCGAGCCCGATCACGTCCACGTGATGCTCGACGGTCAGATCGCAAAGAGCGGCGGGCCGGAGCTCGCCGAGAAGCTCGAGGACAAGGGGTACGACTGGGTCCGCGAGGAAGTCTACGGCACCGCGTAACCGAATCCGACTAGAACAACCGTAATAACGCTGCAGCCGTAAACACAACTACACAACCAATGAGTTCCGATCAAGACCACCTAAAAGAGACAGACACTGAGGCCCGGTTCGAGTTCAAAAAAGAAGAGAGCTCCGCCGTTAGATCCGGGAAGGGCCTGACCGAGGAGGTCATCCGCATGATCTCCGACGACAAGGACGAGCCCGACTGGATGCTCGAGCGGCGTCTTCGAGCGCTCGAGCAGTACCAGAATATGCCGATGCCGTCCGACTGGCCCGGCATGCCCGATCTCTCCGAACTGGACGTCGAAGAGATCATCCCTTACATCCGCCCGGACGTCGACAAGCGCGAAGGCGTCGACGACTGGACGGAGCTGCCCGACGAGATCAAGGACACCTTCGACAAACTGGGCATTCCGGAAGCCGAGAAGAACGCACTCTCCGGCGTCGGTGCCCAGTACGAGTCCGAGGTCGTCTACCAGAACATGCAGGAGCAGTGGGAGGAGAAGGGCGTCATCTTCTGCAACATGGACAAGGCCGTTCAGGAGCACCCCGAAATCCTCAAAGAGCACTTCATGACGACCTGCGTGCCGCCAAGCGACAACAAGTTCGCGGCGCTGCACGGAGCCGTCTGGTCCGGCGGATCGTTCGTCTACGTCCCGGAGGACGTCACCGTCGAGATGCCAGTGCAGGCCTACTTCCGGATGAACTCGGAAGGGATGGGCCAGTTCGAGCACACGCTCATCATCGCCGAGGAAGGCTCTGAGGTTCACTACATCGAGGGCTGTTCCGCACCCAAGTACGGGACCCACAACCTCCACTCGGGTGGTGTCGAGGTCTTCGTCGGCGAGGACGCACACGTTCAGTACTCGACCGTGCAGAACTGGTCGAAGAACACGTTCAACCTGAATACCAAGCGCGCCATCGTCGAGGAAAACGGCACGATGGAGTGGGTCTCGGGCAGCATGGGATCGAAAGTGACCATGCTCTACCCGTGTACGATTCTCAAGGGTCGCGGCTCGACAGACACCCACATCACCATCGCCCTGGCGGGCGAGGGTCAGGACATCGACACCGGCGCGAAGGTCTACCACAACGCGCCCGAGACGAGTTCGACCATCGAATCCAAGTCGATCGCCAAGGACGGCGGCCGCACCAACTACCGCGGCCTCGTCCACATCGCCGACGGTGCCGAGAACTCGAGCACCGCCGTCGAGTGTGACGCCCTGATGTTCGACAACGAGTCCACGTCGGACACCATGCCGTACATGGAGATCGAGGAGTCGAAGGTCGACGTCGCTCACGAGGCGACCGTCGGCAAGATCGGCGACGAGGACATCTTCTACCTCCAGTCGCGCGGACTGGACGACGACGACGCCAAGAAGATGATCGTCGCCGGCTTCATCGAGCCGATCACGGAGGAACTGCCGATCGAGTACGCGGTCGAACTCAACCGCCTCATCGAACTCGAGATGGAGGGGAGCCTCGGATAATATGAGCGCAGGAACACAGGTACACGCCAATCTAACGGACGAACAGGTACGCGAAATCAGCGGCGACCTCGAGGAACCCGAGTGGCTCCTCGAGATCCGTCTCGAGGCCCTCGACGCCCTCGAGGACCTCGACATGCCCGACGTCATCCGGACGCCGGGTCAGGACTGGACGAACCTCCATGAACTGGACTTCGAGTCCCTCGTGGACCCGCTGAACGCAGCAGAAAACAAAGACCAGGTCGGTCCCGACGAGGCCGAGGTCCTCTCGTGGGCCGACGCGGTTCAAGAGCACGAGGACCTCCTGAAGGAACACTTCGGTACCACCGTGGACCCCCAGGAGAACTACCTGACGGCGCTCTCGACCGCCCTCTTCAGCACCGGGACGGTCGTCTACGTTCCAGAAGGCGTCGACGCCGAAGATGTCGCCATCCGAACGGAGCAAAACTCCCGCTCGCTGTTCAACTACACGCTCGTCGTCACCGAGGAATCGTCCTCGGTTACGATTCTCGAGCGCCAGTCCACCGGCGAAGCGGCCGAGGAGCAGTACTACAGCGGCGTCGTCGAAGTCGCCGCGGGCGAGAACAGCTACGTCCAGTACGGCAGCCTTCAGAACCTCTCGGAGGAGGCCTACAACTTCACAGTCAAGCGCGGCGTCGCCGACACCTACGCGACGATCGACTGGATCGAGGGCAACCTCGGTACCCAACTGACGAAGACCGAGGTCTCGACGACCCTCAGCGGCGATAGCTCGGAAACGCAGATCGTCGGGGCGTTCTACGGCCACAACGATCAGCACTTCGACCTCGACGCGAAGGTCTGGCACCGCGCCGAACACACGACCGCCGACCTCGTCACCCGCGGCGTCATCGACGACGTCGCCCGTTCGGTCTACGAGGGCGTCCAGGACGTCGGCACCGACGCCTGGGACACGAGCTCTTACCAGCGCGAGAACACGCTGATGCTAAGCGACGAGAGCGAGGCCGACGCCTCCCCGCAGCTGATCATCAACAACCACGACACCGAAGCCAGCCACTCCGCGACGGTCGGCCAGATTGACGCGGAGGATCTGTTCTACATGACCTCCCGTGGTGTCGACCCACGTTCGGCCCGCAACATGCTCGTCGAGGGCTTCTTCGTGCCCGTCCTCGAGGAGATCGATGTCGACGAACTCCGTGACGACCTCGAGAGTCTGATCGGTGCGCGTCTTCGGCAGCGAGACTAGCGAGGGGCTCGCGCAGCGAGACCCTCGAACGAACAGGGCGCTTTGCGCCCCGTGTATACCGAGACGCCGACCGCTCTCTTTCCGTTCTTCTGTTTCGATCCCGTTCTGACGCCCGTTCTCCGAGACGACTAAGTAACACCGGCCCTGTTGTCACGATATGAGTCTGGGACAGCGTGTCTCGAGCGACCACCAGTTGACCCGATTGCTGCAGATCGGGGTCGTACTGGAGGAACTCGTCGAGTCACGCGCCGCCCACCACATCGAGTCCCTGCCCCCCCAAGAGCGGGCGGAGTTCGACGAGGAGGTGGAGAAGTTGCTCGCCGAGGCGGCCGCCGAGTCGGCCGACCACCGCGAGCGACTCGAGGCGCTGATCGACGATCTCGAGGCTGAAACGGTCGGATACGAGGAGATAAACGCGCTGGTCGATGCCCAGTATGGGCCGCCGGAGGATACGGACGGCGTTCTCTACGATCAGTTGGCGAACGAGGAAACGGCCTACAAGTTTTACGACGACCTGATCGACGCGATCGAGGCGTCGGACGCCGGATTCGCCGTCGATCGGGATCGGCTACTCGAGACACTGTACAGCATCCGCGAGGAGGAAAAAGAGGGCGTCGAGGAAGTGACCGAGATCATGGAGCACAGAGCATGATCGAGGGACGGACGACCGCGGCGGCCGCTATCAGCGGCTCGCCGTCTGATGCCCATATCGGCTCCCGGGTTCAGTTACACCGGCGCAACACGAACGCGATCCACGGCGGCCCCAGTGGAGGGAGAGCATGAACACCGCAGATCAATATCTCAAAGCGATCTACCTGGCGCAGCGAATCGAGGATGGCCCCGCATCGACCGGGACGCTCGCGGATCTGCTCGAGGTGAGTCCGGCCAGCGTCAATGAGATGGTCGGCAAACTCCAGGACCGCGAACTCGTCGACCACGAGAAGTACAAGGGAGCCAGTCTGACCGACGAGGGACTCGAGCGCGCCCACAACGCCCTCCAGACCTACTGTATCATCGAGCGGTTCCTCGCGAACGTCCTCGAGGTCGAGGAGTTTCGCGACGAGGCCCGTGCCCTCGAAAGCGTCATCGACGACACCGTCGCAGAACGGCTGGACACGATCATCGACCGACCCGAGCAATGTCCCGACTGTTTCGACGCCGAAGCGGACTGCTGTGAACTGCTCGAACTCGAGGCCGGCAGTCACGCGGATTAAGAAATCCTTTTTGCTCTTTCAATCCCGTCCGAGTACACCGTATCATTCAAGCGACGGAACCCACGAGACGGCCGATTCGACAGTCACCGTCGGTCAGGTGCGGTCGGACAGCGTCTGATCACCGAACCGAATGTACCGCCGTCCGATAATCGCCGCAGCAGCGAGTGCAACGACGACCGCCACGCTGAGTCCGATCGGGAACGACCAGGTATCGCCCGACCAGTCGGAGTCGAACACGTCGGCGTAGTAGCTCGCAACCCGCTCGCCGTGGAGCGCGACGAGCACCTCGCGGTTGTTCTCGAGCGAGTTCGCGTTCCAGTTGGCACTGCCGACGATCGCGACCTCCCGGTCGATCACCACCCCCTTGGCGTGGATTTTCTCGAATCGGTCGGTATCCTCGACGAGGCGGACCTCGAGCGGAAGGTCCGCTCGATCGGCGACCCGCTCGAGGTCCGCCGCGAGGCGCTCGTTTTCATCTGTGTTGTACCACGCTGATCCGAGTAGAATTTTCACGTCGACGCCACGGCGGGCCGCCTCGAGGGTCGCTTCAAGCAACGAGACGTCGGCGGCGATACTGGGCTGAATGACCACGATTTCGTCGTCCGCACCGGCGAGTAGCTCCCGCAGTCGGCCCTCGGCATTGTCCGGCGCGAGCAGGAGTTCGGCGGTGTCGACGGGGACCGTCGCAGGCTTGTGAGTCGTCGGGAACTCGGACCCGGCGTCGGACGAAAAACCCTGCTCCGTATCATCGACGAACGAGGCGTTCGCCCGGTAGGCGTCGCCCGATACCGTGTCCCAGCCCCGGAAATCGGCTCGAAAAACGCTCGCGAGATCGGCTGCGAGCGTTTCGTCCTCGAGTCGGACGCCCCAGCCGCGACTGCTCTCGCCCCCGACGCCCGAGGGCTTCCAGTTCTCGCTGGTGACCAGCACGCGGTCGTCGGCGACGGCGTACTTGGGATGGTGATACCGGTAGCGCCCGCTTTCGCCGCCGATGACCCGCACGTCGACTCCGCTGGCTGCGAGCGTCTCGAGGACGCCCTCGGTCGCCGCCGGCGTGCCACCGACGGGGCTCGCCTCGAGGAGCACCGAGATGTCGACGCCACGCTCAGCCGCGTCGACGAGGTCCGCGGCGATCGTCTCCGAGGTGACGGTGTAGCCGGCCAGCAGGAGCCGATCGTCGGCGTTCCGGATCGTCTCCCGCGGGATCTCGGGGCCGTCGGGGAGGACGAATGCAGTGGCCTCGTCGATCTCGGCGCTCGAGACGGGGAGACAGGTCGCGTCTCGCGGCCACCACTGGCCGTCGCCGTCGCTCTCCGCTGCGGCATCGGTCGACGCCGTTCGGTACCACCGTTCGGCTGCCGGCGCGCTGTCGTAGGAGACGGAATCGATCGTGATCGTCGCATTTCGGAGTTGTAGATTGTCGCCATCGTTCGCGAGCTGAAGGTGACCCCCGAGCCCGAGGACTGGGAGTTCGGTCAGCGCTTTCGTGACGTTCGGGGCAGTACTCACGACGACACGTCCGGTGACCGTCTCGTTCGGGAGTGTCGCCGTCGTATGGCCGTCCGTAAGTGCCAGAGTCTCGAGGCGGGTTTCGGGCGGGACCTCGAGAACGACGAACTCGCCGGCGTTGCCGTCGGTGGTGGGGTTTGGATAGAGGCCGACGATTTGGGGGTTCTTCGTCGTGTCAGTGGCGGTCAAATTCCGCTCCCCTGCTTGAGGTGGACAGGCGAGTTCGGACGGGCTCGGTGTTCCATCCGTGGCTGCTCGAGCGGCGGCCAGTTCGCGCCCCGACGTTCCGTTGGCGACCGGAAACCCGACGAGTATCGTTGCACTGGCAACGAGACAGCAGGCGAGTACGGCGACGAGGGCGGCTCGCCGGAGATCCATCGCTCCGTCTGGCCGCTTTTCCCTACTTAAACTATCGGAGCCAAAGGATTCTGGTCGCGATTAAATCCGTCCGTAGTGCCGGGGTGCCGAGATTCAGTACTGGTCGTATTGTCCTTCCTGCTATCGGACGATCGAAGCGAAGCAAAAGACGGCTCTCCGAAATTTCGATCGTCAGGCCGCTGGCTCGAGGTCCACGCTCTCGGCTTCGGCCTGCACGAGGTAGGCGCGGTCGTCATCGTAGTCGGCGACGATCTCGAGGGCGTCTTGGGTGCCGATGCGGTTGAGCGCCCACGCGGCGCTGGCCCGGACGCGATCGGAGTCATCGTCCGCGAGCACGTCCGCGAGCGGCTCGATGGCGCGGGTGTCACCGATCAGTCCCAGCGCGCGGGCGGCCCAGCTCCGGACGTCCGCCTCGTCGGCGACGAGCTGTTGAGCGATCGGTTCGACCGCGTCCGCGGCACCGATTTCGCCGAGGGCGCGGAACGCAGGCTGCTGGAGGTTCGGGTTGGAGTCGACGTAATCGACCAGCGTCTCGACGATCTCCTCGTCGTCGACGCCGATCTTCCCGAGGACGGCCATCGCGGCCTGATCGCGGCGGTTAGCCTTCTGGAGCATCGGGTCGATGGCCTCCTCGGGCCCCATCCGCTCGAGGGCCTCCATGCAGTGTTCTTCCATGAAGTCGGAGTCGAACGACTCGAGGGCGAGCAGGATCTGCTCGACGTTTCCCTGCTTCTCGTGGACCTTGAGCGCGTGCCACTCCGGCGGGAAGTCCTTGACGTGATCGAGCACGTCGTAGTAGCCCTCGCGGCGGAGCTGCTCGCGGATCTCGAGATCGGTCCACTCGGTCGCGTCGTCGATATCGCTCTGTAGATCGTCGGTCGCCTCGAGCAGGCCGGCGATCGTCTCGGCGTCGTCGTCGGCGTCGAGCGCGGCGTCTTCGACGGCCTCACTCGCGTCGTCGAGGGTCGCGTCGAGCTGCTCGGGCACCGTCTCGCCCCGATTGACCAGCGTGACCGAACTCTCGAGTAGCCCGTTCAATTCGTCGAGGAAGCCGTCGACTGCCTCGATCAGTTCGGCCTTGCCTTCCTCCGTCCAGCGGGTTCCCGTGATCGTTCCGCTGGCATCGTTGATCTCGCTCACGACGTCGTCGCCGTAGGGGCCCCGCTGGTCCTCGAGGTCGGACTCGAGGTCCGAGAGATCGGTCTCGATCTCGTCGTACTCCTCTTGCAACTCTTCTTCCGGCGCGGGTTCTTCGTCTTCGTCCGCCTCGTCCTCGTCGATTTCGGGCGGCTCCGGCACCTCGATGCTCTCGAGTTCGGTCCGGAACGACTCGAGGCCCGCCTCGACCACGTCGAGGTCGTCCTCGGTCTCGGCCGCCTCGAGGGTCGAATCGAGTCCCTCGAGATCAGCGGCCAGTGCCTCGAGTCGTCCGCGGATCTCCTCGAGGTCGGCGGGCTGCTCGTCGTCGCCCGGTTCGTCCTCGACGGCCCCGCCGTCACCGTTCGCCTCGTCCTCGCTCATCGTCCCACCTCGAGGCGACGCCGACGCGTGACAGTGTACATACCCTACGGTCGTGTCAGCACGGCCCTAAGCGTTTCCATGCACGTCGACCTCGCCGGTTCGCTCGGCGTCGCCCCAGTACAGCCAGGGGCTGAGCACCATGTACGCCAGCCCGAGTGTCAGGAGGGCATACGGAAAGGTTCGACCGACGAAATCGGGAACGAGGATCGCGAGGGCGTGGATGACGCCCATGATAGCAGCGTCTCGAGCCAGCAGGTCGGGGTACTGGATCCGCGAGACCATCAGATAACAGAACGCGCCGGTGATCGCGAGCACGAGCCACGGCTGGGTCTCGCCGGCGAGGATCGCTGCACCGAGGATTGTCGCGGCCAGCGTCGTCTGAACCCCTTCCGTGTAGCTACCGGAGATGTCGTAAGCGGTGTACATTCCGAGTCGGGTGACGGCCATCGCGACGAACAGCGCACAGACCGTCGTCACGAGCAGGAGTTCGGGGGCGACCGCGCTGAAATCGATCTCGAGGCCCTCGGTGACGACGACGAAAGAGAGAACGGCGGGTGCGACGCCAAAGGAGGCAACGTCGGCGAGCGAATCGAGGTACGGGCCGGCGTCCGTGCCGCCATAGCGGCGTGCGAGGATACCGTCGAGGCCATCCGCGATTGCCGCCAGGAGGATCAGCCGGGCTGCCAGATCGATGTCGACGACCGCGACGACGACCGCGACGAACCCCAGTGCGGCGTTGGCGATCGTCACCGCGTCGGCGACGCCGAGCCGACCGACGAACCGGGGGAGCATATGCCCGGAATCGACGGGGAGCTACCTTACGTGTTTTCGTTTCCAGAGCGTTCCCACATTCGAGGATTGAACCGGGGCGGTTATACCGCAACTCTCCTAACGATTGCGTATGCACCGGCGTGCCTATCTCGCTGCCGTCGGAACCGCCGCCTCGACCGGCCTCGCGGGCTGTTCGTCCGCGCTCAGCGTCCTCGAGGACGACCCCTGTACCGGCGACGACTGCCACATCGGGATGAACCGCACCGAGTTTCTCCCAGCAGAGTACGAGGTGTCCGTCGGCGACACGGTAATCTGGAAAAACACGAGCGAGGCCGACCACACCGTCACGGCCTACGAAACGCTCATTCCGGACGATGCCGAGTATTTCGCGTCCGGCGGCTACGAGAGTCAGGCGGCCGCATACGACGCCTGGGACGACCGCGGCGGCCGACTCGGGACGCGAGAGACGTTCGAGCACACCTTCGAGATCCCTGGCACGTACGAATACTTCTGCATTCCCCACGAAGGGGCCGAAATGACGGGCGAAATCGTCGTTTCGGAGTGACGGCCGCCAAGGGCCGCCGGCTCGAGCCTCGCGGACTACTTTTATCCCTTTCCGGTCGAACTATTCCGTTGGAATGATCGTTATTCACGCGAGTTTCCCGATCGACCCTGACCGGCGCGACGACGCGCTCGAATTGATCGAGGAGCTCGTCATCGAATCACAGCGAGAAGACGGGATGATCGACTACCGGGCGACCACGGACGTTTCCGATCCGAACCTCGTCCGCTTTTTCGAACAGTATGAAGACGAAGCGGCGTTCGGCGCACACGCCCAATCAGACCACTTCCAGGAGTTCTCCGCGGCGTTACCGGAACTGCTCGCCGGTGAGCCCACGGTGACCCGATTCGACGTGGAGTCGGCCGAAGAACTCGAGCTTTGAGAGGAACTCGAAGTCGGACAGCAGTGGCTGGAAACGGGCACGGTGATCGGAACGCGTCCGCTCGTTCTGGATCGGCCGTCACACGATCGCCACGGTACCGGTTGGCCTCACACTCACGCTCGGCCGAGAGTCGCGTTCCCGATTTTCGAGCGGTCGATCGCCTCGAGCAATCGGTCTCCGGTCGAGAACCGGTCGCAAACCGGCCGTCTCATTTATGATATTCCGGCAGAATGTGTTCGTGTGAGTAACGGTTCTCAATCGGAACGCGCCGAGCAGTTTCGTGCTCTCCACGAAACCACGCGCGAGATGATGGCAGGTGAGACGCGGGAGGCGGTCGCGGATATCGCTATCTGTGCGGCGTCGGATATTCTCGGGTTCAGTGCGAACGCGATTCATTTCTACGAGGACGAGCGCGGTCTCGTCCCGGTCGCTGCGACCGACAGGACGCGCGAAATTATCGGGGACGTGCCCGTGTTCGCCGAGGGGGAGAGTATCGCGTGGCGCATCTACCGGACCGGGGAGGCGGCGATCGTCGAAGACGTCCACGCAGATCCCGACGTTTACAACCCGCAGACGCCGATTCGAAGTGAAATCCACCTCCCGCTCGGCACGCACGGAACTTTCATCGCGGGCTCTGAAACCCCGAGCGAGTTCGACGCGGCCGAACTCTCGCTGGGACAGGTGTTCGCCGCAAATATCGAATCGGCGCTCGAGCAAATCGAACGCAAGCAGGAACTGCTACGACAGAACGAGCGTCTCGAGGAGTTCGCCGGCGTCGTGTCACACGATCTCCGAAATCCGTTGACGCTCGCGCAGGGGTATCTCACCCTCGCGCGCCAGGAGGGACTGCCGGAACAGTTCGACCGGATCGAAGAGGCTCACGATCGGATGGAACGAATCATCGACGACGTGCTCTATCTCGCTCGGGAAGGGGACGCTATCGGGGAGACTGAAGCGGTTTCCCTTTCCGCGGCGATCGATGCGGCGTGGACCATCGCGAGCGACGAGTCCGTGCCCGCGAATCTCGTGATAGCGGACGATCTCTGTGCGGTGAACGCGGATTACGGCCGTCTCTGTCAACTGCTCGAAAACATCTTCCGGAACGCGATCGACCACGCTGGCCCGGACGTGACAGTGACAGTGGAACGGACCGAGTCGGGGTTCGCAGTCGCGGACGACGGCCCCGGAATTCCCGCCGCGGAGCGTGACCGGGCGTTCGAACGCGGCTACTCGACGCGAGAAGCGGGTACCGGCTACGGTCTCCACATCGTCGCCGAAATCGTCGCGGCTCACGGCTGGGACGTTCGAGTGACCGAGAGCGACGCGGGCGGAGCACGGTTCGAAATCTCTGACACCGTTTAGCCTAACGCACCTCGATACGCGCGGTTAGATCCTCCGCAGCAACTACTTTCGGAGCGACTGCGACGCTCTCGAGTTCGCCATCGGTGGTCCGGCTCGATGCGCCCCGCGATCGCTGCGGCTCTCGGTCGCCGTGAGCGGTGCGGGGTCACTCCGAATCCTCGAGCGGATAAAAACGGCGTGTCAGCGAGAACTGATCGATTTCGCCGTCGAAATCAGTCGTCCGCAGCGACGTCTTCGTCGTCGACGTCGACCGCGGTTGCTTCCTCTTCGGCGACTTCCTCGGGGTGTGCCTCGAGGGTAGCCTTCTGGATCTCGACGCGGCGAAGCGGGTAGATCGTCTTGGATTCGCCGTAGATCGCGGAGGAGAGATGTCCCTCGACGACGCTGTCGATGATCTCCTCGAAGGAGCGTTCCTCGGCGGCGTCCTCGATCATCGCGACCATCTGCTCACGGATGGCCTTCTCCTGGCTCGCGTCGGCCTTCTTCGTCGTGAAGGCGACGGGTTGGATCTGGACGCGGTAGTCGTCCGTCGTGAGGACGGTGACGTAGGCCTCAATCTTCGAGGCACCGCGGCGGACGAGCGAGCGCAGGTAGTCCCGCGTCAGGGAGTGTTCGACGAACTCCGTGTACGCGCTGTCGCTCCCCACGTCGGTGATCTTGAAGGTGAGTTTCGTGTTGTTCTCGCTGGCGTTGTTGTTGAGGTCGCCGAGCGTCGTTTCGATGGTTCGGTCGTAGACCTTTTCCGGTTCGTCAGCGGGGGTTTCGCCGAGTTCCTGGCGGTCGAACTGCTCGGGTGCCAGGACGGTGTACCACCGCTTCTCCTGTTTCGCACGTGAAACTGATCGTTCACTCATTGTGTTGTATCGTGTGTTGAGTCGCTACCGCGTTCGGACACAGGTCCCGTGTCCGTCGGTTCCGCGTGCTGTACTGTCCGTGCCTGCAACATCACGTCGATCGCGACCTCGAGGTTGACGACGTAGTCGTCGACCGTCGATCGGAGGCCGCTCGTCGTCTCGCGGTCGATCCGCGTGACGATCGTGCCCGCCGTCCCGTCGGTCGCGTCCGCTGGCGTCTCGTCGCCTGCGGCGTCTGCCGTCGTCTCGTCGTCATCCGCGTCTGTCGTCTCACCGTCGCGCTCGACGGTCGTCGACATCTCGTCGGTGTTGTCCGGGCTGAGCGCCCGCGCGATGAGGGCCGCGTCCTCGTGGTCCGTCCTGATCGTCGCGCGTCGACTCATCGGAACTCCCTCACTGCCGCGATGATCGCCGATTCGTCCACGTCCGGGTCGTATCGAAGGTAGCCGCGTCGGTGGCCGACGTCGTACTCGACGGCAGTGCCGGCGTCGGCAGCCGTCTCCGAGTCCGCGTCAGTCGCGCCGGTCTCGAGTTCGCGAGCGACGCCCTCGACGGTCGCACCGAGGGGGTCGGCGTCGCGGGTCGCGATGGCCGCCTCGCCGTTTCGGTCATCGGACTGCGTCCGATTGCTCGAGGGACCGTGTCCCTCGTTGACGGCGAGAACGGCCGATTCCGGCGACCGGTAGGCCGCCGCAATCTGCGCGACCGCTTCGACGGGACCGTCGTCGATCCCGACGACGAACAGGCCGTCGTAGCGTCCGGTCGAGGCGTCCGCGAGTGCAGCGTGAGCGCGGCGTCCGTGCTCGCGCCAGGCATCGAGTGCCGCCTCGCGGACGTCGTGTCCCATCGCGAGCGCCGTTCCCGTGCCCGGTTCGGTTCGGGCCAGGGCCTCGAGCACGTCGGCGAAGCCGCCGAGCGTCGCAAAGGGGCCGTCGGGCGTGGCGAACGGCCGTAGCGTGCGTCCGATCGACGACGCGGCGGCGTCGGCCGCTCCGTCGGCTCCGACCACGTCGAGTGCAACCAGCGAGCCGATCGCACGGTGATCGTCCGCATCGAAGTTGGCGGGGTCGCCATCGGTGGCGTCCGCGAGCGCTTCGCGCGTTGCGTCGGGATCGCCCGACCACGGTGCGTGGAGGCGTGTCGAGTACGCGAGTCCGTCGACCGGATCGGCGGTCGGCACCGCGACGCCCGGTCGCTGTTCGACGAGGCCGCGTTCGTGCGCGGCCTCGAGGAGCCACTCGCTCTCGCCGGCACCGGGTTCGCTCCCGCCGGCGACGACGCCGGCGAGTGCGAGCACCGGATCCGGCGTCGCACCCATCCCGCGGACGAGATCGACGGCTTCCAGCGTCGCCGGTCGACTCGCGGCCGCGACCCGGATGAAATCGTCCGTTTCGGCCGCGTTGGCGGCGCCGACGAGGATCGTGGCGTCGTCCTCGCCGCTCGAGGCCGGGACGCGCTCGGATCGCTCCGCGATCGTTTGGCCGATGGTCACCTGGTACGGCGTCTCGCGCTCGGCGAGGGCGCTCGCGAGGAGGCCGCTCGCAGCGAGTGCGTCGCCGTCGGCGCGGGCGATCAGGCGGACGAAGCCGGCGCTCTCGAGTGCGCTCGTGGCGGACGCCGGCTCGGCGGATCGACCCTCGGTGGACATGCGGTTTATTCGTCCTCGAGCTCGAGCAGCTCGGTCGCGACCTCGTAGGAGTACTGGAAGTCGGGCTCGATTTCGTCGCCGCGGTAGTACTTGACCAGGCGGCGAACCTTCGCTTCGGTGTTCTGCAGGGCGCGCTTGTTCTGGAAGTCCTGCTGGTTCTCACGGACGTGCTCGCGCAGGCGCACGGCACGGATCATGAGGTTTCGGAGATCTTCGGGGAACTCCGATTTCGCGTCGTTCTCCTCGAGGATCTCGGTAATCTTCTTCCCGGTCGCCAACTTGACGTCCGGGACGGGCGTGCCGGTGACGCCTTCGTCACGCAGCTTCATCCCGATCTGACTGGGATCGTGGCCCTGTTCTGCCAGTTCGACGACTCGGGCTTCGATATCGTCCGAGTCGACGTCGCTCCACTCCGGCGGTTCGTCTGCCGACGGCTTGTCCGAACCGGACGAGCCGCGACGGCGGGTGTGCATTCGTGCCATTGGTTGAGGATAGGAATCGCACTGACCGCGAGTGTCGTCTGTCGAGCGACAGTCACTGCTCCCGCGTCGGGAGTCGCGCTGTCCGACAGTACGTGGCTCTCGCCGTGCACTTCCGCAATCCCAAGCCACCCGAAAGAGGGGGTGACGCAGTCGGATTTGCGGCCGTACGCTTCCCACTACCGCTTCCGTCGTCGGGGACTAAAGCGTTTCTACATCGACACCACACTCGTCGGGCGGATGGGGAGTCCATCGCGGCTGCCGCGGGGCTGCCGGTCAGAGCAAAATCGCGAAGACCAGCACGGAGAGCCCGATCATGGCGGCGGCGTGTTTCGTGCCCGCTCCGACATCCCCGGTGCTCAACTGGCCGGCGATTAACCCCGAGAACGTCCCCTGAACGAGGGTCGCGTGGTAGAAGAGCATGGCGTAGGCGTCGGCACTGACCTGAGAGAACCCACCCAGTCCGCTGATTCCGGAGCCGGACGCGGCGGGCAGCTCCGCACCGCCGGTCGGGAGGTTCGGGATTAGATACCCGGCGAGCACGGCGATGATGAACAGGAAGACCAGAAACGAGACGTAGACGACCACCATGTACTCGACCATCGCCTGCTTGCGCTCGCGCTCGAGACGTCGATCCGCCGCCGCTTGCCGCGCGGCGATTCGGAGGGTGGTCTCGAGGTTGCCGCTGGCCTTCATCGACTCGGTGAGCAGGGTGACGACCCGGGAGATCGAACGGGTGCCGACGCGCCCCTCGAATCGGCCGAGCGCCGTCTGGAGATCGGCACCCCACTGGATGTCGTTCCAGATCCGGTCGAGTTCGGGACCGAGCGGCCCGAGATCGGACCCTCGAACGCGGCCAATCGACGCGACGATCGACAGGCCGGCCTCGTTGACGCTGGCGAGTCGATCGAGCAGATCCGGGACCGCGCCTTCGATCGCCGCGAGCCGGCGACGGTGGAGTTCGTAGGCGATCGCGAAGATGGTCAGGACTCCGAAAGCCCCGACGGCGATGGTGTCGTCGACCGCAGTCGCGTCGAACCCGCCCTCGAGCGCCGTCGGAAGCTGACCGACCAGTGCTCCGAGCACGATCGGGACGGTAATCGCGAGCGTGAGCGTCGGCCGCTCGACGAGCGTTCGAATCGGGTGGCCGAACCGATCGCGGACCCCGGCCAGCAGGCGGTAGTACCGGATCCGTTCGACGTTCGGGTGCGGAATCGGGGTCGGTCCGGGGGCGGCGCCCTCGTCCGTTCCAGTCCCGCCGTCGGCCCGTCGTTCGACGCCGGACGGGACCGCGTCGACTGACGTGGTGTCGACGGCGGGTGATTCCCCGGCGACCTCGCTGCTAGGGTCGAGCTTGTCGGTCACCGTGCTCAGATACACCATGAACCCGACGTTCGCCAGGGGCAAGACGAGGTAGACGAACAGCCGTAACTGTCCGAACGTGTCGTCGCCAGCGATCCCCATGACGACGAGAATGGTGATCAGAAAGAGCGGCCCCGCGACCAGCACCGTGACATAGGCTTCGGCCAGCGTCCCGAGCAGATCGAGAGCGCTCTCCTGCTGGGATTCGGCGTCCTCGCGGTAGTCCTGATACTGTCGCTCGAGGAACGACGAGAGTCCCTGCCCGCTCTGGAGGACGCTGACGAGGTTCTCGCTGAACTCGCGGAACTGCGGGCTGGGCGAGCGCCGCCCCATCGTCTGGAGGGCGGTGATGACGTCGGTGCCGAACGTGTCCATGCTCCGGAGCGCAACCGAAAACTCCGCGGCGGCCTCGCCGTAGGTGTCTTGCTGATCGGCGACGACGCGGACGACCACCGGGAACGCCATGCCGCTCCGCGAGAGCGCGTAGATAAAAGCGACCAGCGCGGGTAACCCTGCCTCGATCCGTCGGGCGCGGGCATCAGCGACGTACCCTGGATACCACCACCGGAACCAGTAGGCGGCATAGCCGGCCACGGCCCCGAGCGTGAGCGCGGAACCACAGAAGAGGACCACGAGTTCGACCAGCGACAGGGACGGGAGCCCGCCCATGGCCGCGAGGAACCCGAGCGGGTCCGGGAGCGCCGCCCGCAGCGTGTCGGGATCGATCGAGAGGAGAACGAGGAGGCCCCAGATCGCGTAGATTCCGAGAATCGAGCCGGCGACGGCGGCGATGGCGGCGTACAGTAGCGTCTTCGACCCGTAATCGCGGCCGGTCGTCGGAACCCGTGCGGCTCGTAACGCCGCTTGCCTGTCCGGGCGCTCGCCGCAGACCGAATCGACAGTGCTCCCGAAGAGCCGGATCGCGATCCGACTCAGGGCTCGATCGACGCGGTCGGCGTATCTGGCGATCACGACCAGTGCACAGAGCATCACCGCGAACGCCAGCGGACCGACGGTGACGAGCCTCATCCGTCTCGAGCGTCGTCGGTCTCAGTTCGGGCCGATTCGTTGACGCTTCCCGGATCGAGGCGGGTGGGAGCGCTCTCGTCGTCACCGGTCGGATTATCGACGGTCTCGTCCGCAGCATCGTCAGCTCGGTTCGTCGCATCGTTCACGTCGTCCGCAGCAACAGCCATATGGCCCGCAGCAATGTCTACATCGTCCACGTCGTCCGCAGCAACGTCTACAGCGTCCGCAGTCTCGTCCGCGATCGTCTCGAGGATCCGATCTGGGTCGCTGTAGTACTCGTTGACGAGCGCAGTAAAGCGCTGATAGTCGTCGATACCGTTGGCCTGTAGGTACTCGAGGAACCGCTTTCGGTTCGCGAGTTCGGTCAGTAGCTCCTGTTGGCTCCAGCCGCGTTCGTCCCGGATCTCCGAGAGGAGCTTGCTGCCGGCGCTCCGAAAGCTGTCGGTCTCGCTGTTCCACGTGTAGGCCATCGAGTAATCGAGTTCGCCAGTTCGCTGGTCGACGCCTTCGATTTCCGCGAGAACCTTGTTCCGGCGCACGCGCTGATCGCCCGTGCGTGTCAGCGTCTGCACCGCGAGCACGTCGAGGCTCTGGACCATCGACCGGGGAACGTTGATCGGCTCGTTCTCGAGCCGGTTGATGGCCGTCTGCACCGAATCGGCGTGCATCGTCGAGTACGTCGTGTGGCCGGTGTTCATCGCCTGAAAGAGCGTCATCGCTTCCTCGCCGCGGACCTCGCCGACGACGATGTACTCGGGGCGGTGTCTGAGCGCGGATCGCAACAGGTCGTACATCGTCACGTCGGTTCCCTCGTGAACTCGCTCGCGCGTGATCGAGGAGAGCCAGTTGTCGTGAGACAGCTGAAGTTCGCGGGTGTCCTCGATCGTCACCACCTTCGATCGAGGCGGGATGAACATCGAGATGGCGTTCATGCTGGTCGTCTTCCCCGATGCGGTGCCGCCTGCGAAGAGCAGGCTCTTGTTGTGTTCGATCGCGAGCCAGAGGTAGGCCAACTGTTCGATGTCGAACGTGCCGTACTCGAGCAGATCGATCGGCGTGAACGGTTCGTCAGCGTACTTCCGGATCGTAAAGGCCGAGCCACGCGGCGTCACCTCCTCGCCCAGCGCGAGTTCGGCCCGGGAGCCGTCGGGCAGGGTCGTCTCGACCATCGGGTCGCCAATGGAGATGTGTCGGCCGGAGTGTTGGGCCAGTCGGACGACGAACCGATCGAGCGCGGACTTCTCGAAGGAGACGTTCGTCGCGATGTCGGTATACTCGTCGTGGTAGACGAAGAGGGGCAACTCGTAGCCGTCACAGGAGACATCCTCGACGTGCGGATCGTGCATGATCGGGTCGAGCCGGCCGTACCCCCGGAAGTCCCGGTGTATGAAATAAAACAGGCGGTAGAACGTCGCCGTGTCGATCTCCGCCCCGTAGCGCTCCAGAAATTCTTGGATCGTCTCCCGGAGCAGCGACTCGACGTCGTCGCCTTCGTTCTCGCGGTACAACAGCGGATCGCGGACGTCTTCGAGCAGCGTCTCGAGCAGGATCGCCTCCTCATCGCGGAGCGTCGGTTCGACGGTCCGGTACCGGTGTTCGCTGGCGTCGTGGTCGTAGCCGACCGAGACGAACGAAAACGGCGCGTCGACCCAGTAGCGGTCGATCTCCTCGAGCCCCTGGGGGTCGTCGAACGTGACCAGCGGACCGTGACTGCCTGGCTCGTAGGCGCCAATATCGACGGTTGACCCCCGGAGGGTCTCGACGACCCGTCGGAGCGTGCGCCGAGCGGCGTCGATCGTCGACTCGAGTCGGTCGCCGGCGGCTACATCCGAACCGTCGGTGTCAGTAGCCGCGGAATCATCGGACAGGCGGGTGTCGGCGTTGCTCTCGCCGTCGGTTCTCGCTCGGCCCGAGCCGTTGTGATCTGAGGAGTCCATCGATCGCGGGTTTCGTGACACGTCCGGACGCGACTGCCATAAAGGAGACGGCCGACCGACGTGTAGATTGCCAGCTTCGAGTCAGTGTGATGAATCACCGTGCTCACGATACCGTGGCGAATTGTCAACCACTATCGATGAATTGCGCTTCGAATTACGGCCGCTTACATAATTTGCCGTGCGTTACGTTCATACCGTGGGAGTCCGAAGCAACGGGTACGGAATGAGGCGCGAGCACTTCACGTTAGATGTCACTCATATTGACTGGGTCGAGACCGGCGGCGAACCCAAAAAGCCCGTGGTATCGATCGATTTCACCGGCCCGGCGACGATGCTTCGCGAGCGCCTGACCGGTCCCGGCGGCGACGTTCTCGAGGCGAGCGAAACGGACGTTGCCCTCCGATTACAGGGGCCGCTGGCTGACGACACTGCGGGGGTAGTGAGCGTCACTAATCGTATCACCGGCGAGTTCATTCTCGAACTCAACGAGGACGCCGCCGACGTCCTCCAGTTCATTCAGGCCGCGCGCGGGTACGGCGATGCCGCTGACGACGAGGGCCGGTACGCGGTCGAGATCACGCTCGACGGTGACTCGTTCGTCGACTACGAGAAACGAACGTTTCTCGTCTACGACGACGAGGGGAGCCTGCTCCGGCAACACAGTCTCATCCCCAGCGGCGTCGAACTCTGAGCGTCGAGTCAGGACTCCTCCCCCCTTTCGTCTTCCAGCGGCCCTCGCCTGTCTGTTCGAATCTGTCGTTCGAGACCCGTTTCTGTAGGCCGTCCCCGAATCGGTTTGACACGGCTGCTTTCATCTACACGATCGCTTTCGACTGCACAACCGTTCGCTCTCACCAGAATCATCGATCCGAATAGTCACGTTGATTGATGTTCACATGCGAGTCAGGGCTATGGCTACCAGGAGACGGATCGCGACGTACTGTGGGTTCGCTGGGCCGATCGTCTCACTGGGAGCGATCATGCTCGCCACGATCGTTGCACCGCCCGAGACGTTCACGTGGCACGGACGGGCGCTTTCCGATATGGGTCGATACGGCGCGCCGACGTTTCTCCTGTTCAACGGTGGACTGATCGTCGGCGGGCTGCTCGGTTTCCCCTTCGCGTGGCGGTTGTGGCTCGAGAGTCGAAACAGCCTCGAGCGCGTCGGCGTCGCGCTACTCGCGGTCGCCGTCATCGGGATGATCGGCGTCGGGATCTTCTTCCTCGAACATACGACCCTCTACCTCGAGACGAGTTTGCACGGTCTCGCGGCACTGACCGTGTTCGGCGTGGCCCCGTTTGCGGGGTGGATATACGGTACCGGTGCGGTGCTGGCCGGCGATGGCCGTCTCGCGGTCGCCTCGTTCTGGCTCGGAATCGTCCACCCGGTTGCGTGGCTGGGCTGGCTGGTGTCCCTCGGCGGCGCAATCGATACCGGGACGTGGTTCGCCGTCCCAGAGTTCGTCGCTGCCCTCGCGTTCGGCGGCTGGATCCTCTCGCTGGCACTCACCGTCTATCGTCGGGCTGACAGCGAACCGGACGTATCTGCCCACTGAGCGCTTCCGGTCGTTAGTGCGACCGTCGGCCACACAACGCTTAAATCGAAACCGTTCTTACACGTGGGTATGCATAAAGACGAACTCCTCGAGCTTCACGAAGAACTCGTCGTCATCATGGAGTACTTCTCGGAGCGCGAGGAGGTCGACGAGACGCTGTTCGACCACTACCGACAGCTCGATGTCGACCCCTCGCACGTCCACAAGTCAAAGAGTGAACACAAACACGCGGTCTTCGTCCTCGGCAACGCGCTCGCGAGCGCCATGAGCGAAGACGAGTTCTCGAGCGCCGGTCGGATCGGCAAGCGAATGAAGGAACTCGCCGAGGACGCAGAATCGAAGATATAGAAAATAGCGCGGTCGTCTAGGCGAAACGTATTTGGTGTGGTTCCCGCTTGTTGACGTATGGACTCGCGCACGCAAGAGCGCGTCGAGGAGTGGGACTCCCGCCCATTCAACGGCGGTTTCGACGGTCTCTCCGATCTCGCTGATGGTGATTTCTCCGGTGCAGTATCGGCGACCGGCACGTGGCTCTTTATGCTCAACGGCCGCATCGTCGGCGTCATCGATGGCGACATTGCGGACTTCGAGACTGCCTCGGGCACTCGGTACGAGGCCCCCCACCCATCGCTCCCCTTACTCTGTACGATGGAAGAACGGGGCGGCGAGCCGCGGGCGAAATACTATACGAACGAGACACCGCTTCGCGAGGTCGACGGCACGCTGCAAAGCGGTTCGTTCACCGGCTACATCGAACTGAGTGAGAACGTGCTCAGCGGCGACTACTACGCCGTCTACTACGGCGGTCGCCGCATGGCCGCGGCCTACATCGGCAACGCCGAACGGCTGCACACCGGGGACGATGCCTTCGAGCGAGCGGCCGACGAGGTCGGCATCTACGCAGTCACCGACATTGAGATCGATGTCGTCGACGTTCCGGAGACGACCGACGCCGACACCGGCTCGAGGTCGGAGACGGATCCGACAACGGACGCCGAGACGGTTGACCCACCCGTCGACGCGGGCGCTGTCGACCTGTCCCCGGCTCCCGATTCGGCGTCCGATCCGACCACTGACACAGCTACTGACTCACCGACTCCGTCGATCGACCCGATCGACGTCTCGGACACTGACCCAGTCGCCACCGACGACGCGGCCGGGAACGACGCGATCGAAGAAGCTGCCGATGACGAGCCGACGCTGTCCTCGGAGATCGACCTGACGGGGGAGGCGACTGGTATCACGACGACCGACGAAAGCGAAGCGGAGCCGGAGTCGGCCACTGCGGGCATTACCGACTCGGGGCTATCCGTCGATCTCGATCCGGCCTCTGATCCGGACGAGACCGCTGCGGACAACGAACGCTCCCCAGCAGAGCAGGACACGCGCGCGGAGACCGAGTCGACAGCGTACGCGGATCCCGACACCGGATCCACTGGATCGATCGGCTCCAAATCGGAGTCGGAGTCGACACCGGCGGAGTCGGGAGTCGAAGGGTCGTCGGCCGAGGAGGGTACCGCGCCCGATCCGACGGACGCGGACAGCACTGAGAGCGAGCCGTCGACGACCACGGAGACGACTACAGCGTCCACCGAGACAGTCGTAGAACCGACCGAAACTGTGGATTCCGCTGAGGTCGACGGCGCCGACACCGATGATCCACGACCGACATCGGACGACGGGTCCGCTTCGAGTCCCGACCTCGCGGAGGTCGAGGCGGCGGCCGAGGAACTCGATCAGAACGATATTTCCTGGGTCGACGAGGACGACGCGGACGAGGACCGTGGGGCGGACGAGGACGAGACATCGGCAATGGAGTCGTCCGACGCCGACCCCGCAACCGCGGGCGAGGAGGCGAGCGCGGAGGACGGCCTCGAGGAACAGTTCGAACGGGAAGAAGAGTGGCGCGAAACGCGACGCATTCCCTCGATCGATCCGGAGAACAGCGAGGCGGTTTCCGACTCGAGTGCGGGCGGACGCGAGGCGAAACCGGATCGGTCGTCGCCGGACCGATCCTCGTCGGAGCAGTCGTCGAACCCGGCCGACACGAGTGCGGCCGACGCCCCGTCGAACGACGCTCGAGCGGACTCGCAGGACTCGGCGGCGGCCGAGACGTCGACGGCGTCGGCCGCAGCCGCGTCCGGGCCGCGAACGGGACGATCCCAGGACCCTGAGTCGGAGCGTTCACGGAGTGAGGCCGCTGACGTGACCGACCCGAGCGACGAACGGGTCGTGGCCCTCACCGAGAAGGTTGAGACGCTACAGGAGCACCGCGACGCGCTCGTCGCGAAAGCCGACGAACTCGAGGCCGAACGCGACCGGCTGCAGTCGAAAAACGAGGATCTCTCCGGGACCGTCGAGCGGCTCCAGGCGCGGATCGAGGAACTCGAGACGGAACTGCAACGCGCCCGCCAGCGCGAGGTCAGCGAGACGGAAACCGGAGCGAGCGCGGGCACCCAGCTCTCGGCCCAGCAGGCGCTCTCGGGGACGAACCTCTTCGTTCGGTACGGGTCGAAGAGTCAGCCGACCCTCGAGACAGCTCACGGCGGCAACGCGGATCGCAGCGAGGTCGCGTCGAACCTCCGACTGGAACACCACACCGGGTTCGATTCGACCGACGCCGCCGTCGACGGGACGCCCTACGAGGAGTTCCTCGAGTCGACGATGGAGTACCGGTTCGTCGACTGGGTCACCGAGATGCTGCTCTACGAGATTCGCGACACCGGCAACGCGGACGGACTGGGCGACCTCTACGACGCGATTCCGCGGATCGACCGGGCCGAGCTCGGCGCGACCATCTCGCTCGCGGACGACGAGACCGAGGACGTGCCCGATCAGGTCACCTTCGATGTCGTCGCCTACGACAAAATGGGAAATCCGCTCGTGCTGGTCACGCTCAACGACTCACGGGAGCCGGCGACGCAGGAACTCCTCGGCGAACTCGAGGAAGCCGCGTCCGCAGTGAAGGCGAACTATCCGGATCTGGCGGCCGCGATCGCCGTCACCTCGAGTTACTTCGAACCCGGCGCGCTCGAGGTGGCCGAGCAGGCCACGAGCGGGGGCTTCCTCAGCCGGGGCTCGAAACTGAGTTACGTCAACCTCTCACGGAAGAACGGCTACCACCTCTGTCTGGTCGAGTCCCGTTCCGAAGGGTTCCACATGAACGTCCCCGAGCTGTAGGTCGTCGCCGTCGAATCCGGTCGGGTTTTGTCGTCGATAGCAGTTCTCACCATCGTACCGACGGTACCTACTACTGATCCACCAAATCGGCCGCGGTGGCTCTCTCGGCGCAGCGACGCTCTGAGAGGGACGGGTTCGCTATAGTGGCCGCTGTCCGACAAAAAACGGCGGGAAGAAGTGTAGTTCGTCGGCGACGCACCGGCTGGTGGCTGCGGGGTCGGGCGACGGCGTCCGAACCGGACGCGAGACTAGCCTTCGATCTCTGCGACGTCTTCGATCTTCATGCCGTCGAGCTTCTCGACGATTTCGTCGAGTTTGCCGTCGAGTTCGTCGACGAACTCAACGGTGCGCTCGGTCTTGATCGCTCCCTGACTCGAGGGCTCGATCAGGTTCTCCTCCTCGAGGACTCGAAGCGAGTAGCGGACCTTGTGGTGGGGGTATCCCGTCTCGTTCGACATCTTGACGATCCCGATCGGTTCGTTCTCGATAACCATCTTCAGGACCTGCAGATGACGTTCCAACATATCGACTTCCTTCTCAAGTCGGTCTATCATGGCATTTGTTAACTTGTCTTTGGGCCTTTTAAAAGTTCCCCTCGAGAACCGGAACGTCCACTCTCAACTAGGTGTTTGTTCCTGTTAGTAGTTAACGCTTCCGATGACGCCAGCACGTCGGAGCCGCCCGCGAGCGAGTCACCCGAATCGGTTGTTCCGGTACCCGAAGTGGTTGTCGGTCCGGTCGGGCCTCGAGTCACAGACCCGAGACCGGCAGGGAAGCGCGTTTGCGCGGACGCTGTCGCTCGGGTGGGGGACTCGCGGCCCTCGGTAGAGTCACCCGCATACCGTAATCTGTTTATCGGCCCGGCAAGAACCCGCCGCTGTTATGACCGTCACTATCGTCGGGTCGCAACTCGGCGACGAAGGCAAAGGTGGGGTCGTCGACCTCTATGGCGACGCCGCCGACGTCGTCGCCCGGTATCAGGGCGGCGACAACGCTGGCCACACCGTCGTTCACGACGGAACGAAGTACAAACTGTCGCTCGTGCCGTCGGGGGCCGTTCGAGGGAAAATCGGTGTCCTCGGCAACGGCTGCGTCGTCAACCCCGAGACGTTGTTCGACGAGATCGACACGCTGCGAGAGCGCGGCCTCGAGCCAGACGTTCGGGTCGCCGAGCGCGCCCACGTTATCCTCCCGTATCACCGCGCGCTCGACGGCATCGAGGAAGCGGAGAAGGAGGATCTCGCCGCTGGGACGACCAAACGCGGAATCGGCCCAACCTACGAGGACAAGGCCGGCCGCCGCGGCGTCCGCGTCGGCGACCTGCTCGACCCCGACGTGCTCCGCGAGCGCCTCGAGTACGTCGTCCCCCAGAAGAAAGCCCTCGCGGAGGAGGTCTTCGACAAGGAGACCGGCGAGGAGTTCGACATCGACCATCTCTATGAGACTTACCGGGAGTACGGCGAGCGCCTCGCCGAGGAGAACATGACCGTCGACTGCGGGACCTTCCTGCAAGAGCGGATCGACGCCGGCGAGAACGTCATGCTCGAGGGCGCGCAGGGAACCTCTCTCGACATCGACCATGGGGTCTACCCCTACGTCACCTCCTCGAACCCGACCGCAGGCGGCGCGACCGTCGGCACCGGCCTCGGCCCGACCGTCGTCGGCGACGGCGAGGTCATCGGCATCGTCAAGGCCTATCTCTCTCGAGTCGGGACCGGCCCGCTGCCGACCGAACTCGGCGGTGTCGAGGGCCAGACGCCCGACTATACTAGTGACGCGGGTGCAGCCGCGGACGAGGAAGAACTCGCGACCTACATCCGCGACGAAGGTGGGGAGTACGGCACCGTCACCGGCCGCCCGCGCCGCGTCGGCTGGCTCGACATGCCGATGCTTCGCCACGCGGCTCGTGCGAACGGATTCACTGGACTGGCAGTCAATCACATCGACGTGCTCGCGGGCCTCGAGACGGTCGAGGTCGGCCACAGCTACGAGTTCGACACCGCCGAGCAAAGTTCGGCGAGCAATCAGAACTCGGGGAGTTCTGATGACGGTGAAGAAATCTTCACGATGCCGCCGACGACCGAACAGTGGGGGCGCTGTGAAGCCACGTTCAAATCGTTCGACGGCTGGCCCGAAGTCGACTGGGCCGCAGTCGCCGACGACGGCTACGAGGCCATCCCCGAGAACGCGCGGACCTACCTCGAGTACATCGCCGACGAACTCGACACGCCGGTCTACGCCGTCGGCGTCGGTCCCGGCCGTGAGGAGACCATCGTCGTCGAGAACCCGTACGAGTAGCGCGGCGGTCGGTTTCTTCTCTAATAGCCACTGAAACGATTCATACACTGATCGAATCGCTGTCATGCGATCAGGTGTGCAGTGAGTTTCAGTGACTGCGCTATCACCGTCAGTTCCGTGCTCGAACTGCGAGCAGAACGCTCGATTCGTCACCACTGCACCCACCACCACCCAGTCGCCCGTCAGCGCGCGAGCGACGTTCCCGAAACCTTTTGCTGGAGGCGACGAGCCTACGTAGTATGAAGGAGTCGTTGCTGGACATTCTCTGCTGTCCGCTCGATAAACACGACCTGGAACTCGAAGACGCCGAGTACGACGACGAGGAAGTCATCGCCGGGACCCTCGTCTGTTCCGAGTGCGGCGAGGAGTATCCCATCGAGGACGGCATTCCGAACCTGCTGCCGCCAGACATGCGCGAGGAAACGCCGGCCTGACCGGCCAGATCTACCGTGCCACCAACCGAGGTCACCGTCCACGTCAACCGCGGGTCCGCCGACGCGCTCGAGCCGTCGAGCACGTCGCTCGAGACCGACGACTCGTTTCTCCTCTCGCTGTCGGGTCACGAGTCGCCCGCGCACGTCCACTGCCGCCTCGCAGGTGACCTCGAACGGATCGCATCGCTCGAGGAGGCGAACTACTTCGTCGAACCGGACGGCGTCACGACCGTTCCGATCGCCGTCAACGCCGATGTGATCGAACGTCCCGTTGACGGCCACCTCGAGGTACTAACGGGCTACGGCTCCGAGTCGATCTCGATCGCCGTCACCGTCGTCCCCGGCCCGCCGGATGTCGACGTCGACGAGTCCCTCGCCGAACCCGCCCGCTCGGAGCCCGAGCCGACGACGCTCGAGCGCGCGGTCGATCGAGTCTCCGATATCGCGGGGCTCGAGCCGGGAACGCTGGCGGTGCTGGCACTCGGACTCGTCTCGGTCGGGATCGCCGCGCTGACGGCGGCATCGATCGGCAGTCCGGTCGTCACGGCGGGGCTCGCGATCGTCGTCGTCGGGTTTGCGGTCGCGTTGTTTCTGTTGGTTCAGTAGACCGTCGCGTATCGTCGGTGTGGATTGTCGGTACAAATCCCCAGTACGAACCAGCCGACGGCTCGAAATACGGGTTCCGGCGGGTCGCGGCCTCGAGTCAGAGACACGAGCCGGACTACGAGTTACGGCTCGGCGTCTGATTCACTCATCCACTTGCGTCGCCTCGAGCCCCTCCTCACCGAATCGCTTGGCTCGGAGGTACCGCGCCCGGTAGCGGTTCGCACCGTCGTTGACGTCGGCTTCGCGGATCTCGTCGACCCGCCCCTCAGCGACCGCGTCGACCAACTCCTCGAGTTGATTCAGTTCGCTGGTCGTCAACTCGAGTTCGTAGGTTCGTTCTTCCTCAGACTCGAGGATGGCCCACTTACGAGCGGCCGCGATCACGAGCGAGCAGGGCTCGCGGCATGGGAAGGGGCCGTCGCCGCCATCGGCGTCGAGTTCGTCGCCGTCCTCGTACTCCCACTCCCGCCGACGGAGACACTGAGAATCGACGCAGCAGGCCTCGGTCATCCACTCGACGGCCTCGCGGGGGAGTTCGTCGATCACGTCGTAGATCCCGGTCTGTCGCTCGGCGGTCTCGAGCCAGTGGTCGACGTCGAGGGCTCCCTGTCGTTCTCGATGCCAGTTGGCGATCGTTGCCGGATAGAAGAACCCGACCGCGTCGACGAGGTCGTCGCCCGAGAGACCGGTAAAGGCCCAGCCGGCGGGGAGCGTCGGGGCGGTCTTCAGCGGCCGATAGCGGCCGTCATCGTCGTGCGTCGCGATTTCCCGCGCGGCTCGCGGCTCGTCGTAGACCTCGAGGTCGGCGAGATCGCTGTCGGCATCGTCGACGTGCCACAGGTCGTAGACGCGCTCGCCGTCGGGATCGTCGATATCGACGAAGCGGGCGGTGATAGACAGCTGGCCCCACTCGCGGTCGATACCGTCGCGCAGCGCGTCATACCGTTCGGGGACGGCGAGTGGCGCGTCGACCGTGGCTTTCGCATCCGCTGGGTCCTCGGCGTCCGCGAGCGGCGCTCGTTCGCACCATCGGAGGAAGGCGCGTCGCGCGGTCCCCTCCCCGCCGACCGTCTCCTGCCAGTAGCGCCAGTTCGTGACGTACTCGTCGCTGGACTCGAGGGCGCGCCCCAACGCGGCCTCGTCGAGGCCGGGCCACCGGTTCTCGCCCGCCTCGAGGTTGTACCCGTCGTCCGTCTCGTCGATTCGGAGGCCGTCCAACGCGACGCCCGACGACGCGCGGTCGAGCAGCGCCTCGAGATCGTCCGTCGCGACCGTCACGCGTCTAATCCCCCGCGCCCGCTCCGGCGTTCGGTTCGGGTCCGGAATCGGCCTCGGTCCCTGCGACCGACGCGGCGAGTTCGCGGACCGCCTCGCGCGCGTCCCCGATATCGGCTCCGGCGTCGGCCGCCCGCTCGAGGAGGACGTCGGCCAGCAGATCCTCGGTGCCGACGGCGCCGGTGTACCAGATCCGGTGTCCGTCGACCTCGCTCGGCACGTCCCACCCGAGTCGATAGTCCTCGGTCAGCCCCATATCTTCGGGAATGTCTTCCTGCGTGTGGTAGCCGTCGGCGATGAAGAGGGGCACGACGACGATGTCGTCGCTCTCGAAGTAGTCCGTGACGTCGTCGACCTCCGGATCCTCGTCCATGAACAGCGCCTTTACCTCGTCAAAGCGGTCTCGCTCGGCGATTCGGTCGCTGTGGTATTTGATAGCCTTCGCGGAGTTCTCGTTGCGGTCGGTACCGTGGCCGACGACCGAGAGGCCAAAGCCCTCCCCGACGTCCGGATTCTCGGTCGCGGTTTCGGCCCGCTGGACGATCACGTCCGTCATCGCATCGTGCGTGCCGACCGGCCCGCAGTAGTGGATCGTCTTGCCGACGTCCTCGGCCTCGAGCGTGGCCTGCGATGCGCTGGTGCCGTCCGACTCCCACCTGTCGGGATCCCACTCCTCGAGGCGAAGTTCCCGCGGGATGACCTGTTCCGTGAAGTAGCCTTCACTGATAAAGAGCGGGACGACGAACACCTCGTCGGACTCGAGGGTGCGGATCACCTCGCGGAAGTGGGGTTCTTCCTTCCAGAACGCCTCGCGGACCTCGTCGAACGCGCCCGTCTCGCGGATCGTATCCGCGTGGGCGTAGGTCGGGTCCGAGGCGTCCGGATTCAGATGCGATCCGTGTGCCGCGATGACCAGCGCTTGCATGGCCGGCGCTTAGTATGGAGACGGTATAGGGACTTCGCTGCCGGTCCTCGTCGCCGGGTCCGATGACGGCGATGGAACCGTTCGACCCCATAAACGACGGATCTCACGACGACATCGAACCGGTGAGCGTCACGACGGCACCGAAACTGCGACTCTCACGGCGGTACCGACACATCGGTTCGCGCCTCGCAGGTCTCGTCGGTCGCTCGCAGCTCCGCGATCGCGGTGTACACTCCCGGCTGGGGGTCGGTCCACTCCGCCTCGTAGGTCACCGACTCGCCGGGGGCGAGGGTGTCCGAGCTGAGCACCTGCGCGAACGCCCGCCCGTCGGTGAATCGCCAGACTTCCTCCCCGTCCGCGACGAGCACGAACTCCGCCGTACACGCGTCCATAAACTCGAGTTCGACCGTCTCGTCGCCCGCGTTGGCAACGGTAAACACGAACAACACGGCGTCACCCGCGTCGCCACCGGCCGTCTCGAGCGTTCCCTCGAGGCTCATGGCTCGATAGTAGGAACCGTCGCGGATAGGTCTTCCTCGGCGACCGCCGAACGATCGGTCTGCACGTTCGAGATGCTGAATCCGGAGAGCGCTACGCCTATTTGCGCCCGGTCCCAACCCGAACCCGTGCAACTGGTCGGCTACCGCTCGAGCGGGAACGGCTCGTCGCTGCTGGTGAGCGACGCCGCTGGGGAGGTCGACCACCAACCGCTCGAGGCCGGCGAGGAACTCGCGTACTCGCTCGGAGAGCGCCACTGTGCCGGCACCATCGACGAAGACGGCGCGCACGTCGCCTGTGATCGGCCGTCGGCCCCCTACTGCGAGTACCACACGAGCACGTGGGTCTGTGCCCGCTGTACCGGCACCTGCCTGAAAGACGAAATGGACTGTTACGAGGCGCACGCGGTCTACATCGCGGCCTTCGCCCCCGACACGTTCAAGGTCGGCGTCACCAAACGCCGGCGGCTCGAGACCCGACTGCGCGAGCAGGGGGCCGACCGCGCGGCCCACGTCCACACGGTCTCGAACGGCCGGATCGCCCGCGAGATCGAGGCCGAGATCGCCGATCGACTGGTCGACCGCGTGCGAACGGGGCCGAAAGTCGCCGCGCTCGCGGCAGCCGTCGACGAGGCCGCGTGGGAGTCCGCCCTCGCGGAGTTCGACGTCCTCGAGCGGTTCGATTTCGACTACGGGATCGACCTCGAGGCACGGCCGGTTCGCGAGACGATCGCCTCGGGAACCGTCGTAGGCGTGAAAGGCCGGTTGGTCGCGCTCGCGAACGGCGGGACGACCTACGCCGTAGATATGCGCGATCTCGTGGGGTACGACCTCGCGGAGGGCCCGTCGAATCGCGATCTACAATCGTCGCTGGGATCGTTCGGGTAGGGATCACGTTCGGGCCGGCGTGCTCATCAGAGACATGGCAACCCTTTTCCCCGCCGCTCCAGAATCGGTTGGTATGACGGACGAAAACGATTCTCCCGACGGAGAAGACGCAGGCGAGAATAGCGAGGAGAAATCATTCCGCGAGCGAGTCGAGGAGATCCGCGAAAAGCGCGCCGAAGAGGGCGACGGCGAGGGAGAGGCTCCCGAGAGCCCGTTCGGCGGCGGTGGCGGTCCGGGTGGCCCCGGCGGTATGGGCGGCGGCAACCCGTTCGCCCAGATGATGGGCGGCATGATGGGCGGCGGTGGCGGCCCCGGTGCCGGCCCGGGCGGTCCGGGCGCAGGTCCCGGCGGTCCCGGTGCCGGTGGACAGGACGAGAGCAACGAAGAACTCGTGCGTGAGGTCCGACAGATGCGCGACGAACTGCGCGATCAGACGCGCGCACTCAAGCGCATCGCCGACGCGCTCGAGGATCGATAACGCACACTGTCTCGTTTTCGACGCTTCTTCGACAGATGAGTGACGCGAGAAGCGCGTCCTCTGCGCTCACTGACGGGAACACGACGCGATTACTGTCTGACGCGGAGTCGGTCCTGCTCGTCGTATCGGAAGCCAGCGTCTTCGAACGCCAGTTGTACCGCGTTGGCGTTCACCTCCCCGTCGGCCCCCAGGAACGGCGTTTCGGGGTCGCTCCCGTCCCACTCGAGGCTCTCGGGAACCCACTCGTCGATGACCGGCGTTGCCACGGGTCGCGCGTTTCCGTGGAACACCTCTTCGACTAGCCACTCCTTGTCGACCAACTGTGCGAGGACGCGCCGGAACCGCGGATTGCTGAACGGTGCGTTCCGCGCGTTGAAGCCGAGGAAGTAGAACGTCCACGACGGCGACTCGACCAACCGGCCACTGTCGGATCTGCTGACGCCGTCGATAACGTTCGTCTCGAGTGCCGACAGCGTGACGTCGGCGTCGTCGTTCTCGACGGCCTGAACCGCCGTCTTACTGCTCGGGGCGATTCCGACCGAGAACTCGTCGACGGTCGGTGCCGGTAGATCGACGCCGCGGTCGAGCGTGAAGTGGGAATCGAACCGCTCGAACGTGAGCTGTTCGCCTTCGGTTCGGTCCGCAAGTCGGAACGGGCCGCTTCCGACCGGTTCCGTATTGTCCGTGACGACCGCCCTCGTGGTCCCCTGAGCGATGCTGACAGCGCCTGGGCCCCTGGCGTCGGCTGCCCGGTCGCGCCAGACGTGTTCGGGAAGTATCGGAACGAGAAGGGCGCGTTCGCCGACCGCTCGATTCGTCTCGACCGTAATCTCGACGCGATTGCGGCGCCGAGCGTCGACCGCCTCGACGGATTCGATCTGGCCGCGAAAGCGGGGGGCTGGAGAGTCGATATCCCCGTCACCGAGGGACATGTCTTTGAGAAACTCGTACGTGAATTCGATGTCGCTGGCGGTTATCGACGTGCCGTCGTGAAACTCGCAGCCGTCTCGCAGTCGGATATCGATCGTCGCCCCGTCCCACTCCCACGATTTTGCGAGCCACGGGTGGACGGTGCCAGCGGGATCGTCCGTCGCCAGCGAGTCGTAGAGCAACTCGGTAATCGTTCCGCGACCGCGATAGTCGACCGCGAGCGGATTGAGGTTTTCCGTCGGTCTTGCATCCGTGTGGGTGGCGCGAAGCGTCTCGACGCCCGCCGACGGCTCGAGACCGAGATAGCCACGACGGGTCGCGAGGTGGTTTTCGCTCCAGCCGGTGAATCGATCCGTTCTGACGGCCCGGTGTTCCTCGGGTATGCAGATCGGAACGAACGGCTGTTCGACCGCGATCGCCTCGAGCGCGCTTGTGACAGCGTCGCGTCGTTCATCGCCCTCGGCGCGGCGTTGCTTCTCGAGGAGGTCGTCGACGGCCAGGTTGGTGTAGCCGAATGGGTTCTGCCAGCCCGATTCGTCGGCATAGCGCGAGTACAACGCCTGGTAGAGGTAGTCGGGATCGGTTCCGCCGGGGTGGCGACCGATACAGATGTCAAAGTCGTGGTTGTACAGCACCGTCCGGTGGAAGTCGATGCCCGATCGGACGTCCAAGGAGACGTCGATTCCGGCGGCTGTGAACGCCTGTTCCAGTTCGTTCGCGATCCTGATGGACGCCCGATCGCTTTCGGCGGGGAGGGTGATGATCGTCAGCGAGAGCTGGTCGATGTTGTCTCGAGTTACGAGATTCCGGAGGCGTTGCAGACAGCCGCTGGTTGAGACCGTCAGACCGGCGGTCGCAGCGAGTGCGGCTCGACGGCTGATGGATGTGCCGTCAGTGTCGCGACTACTGCGTTTCGGGACGCCACGTCGTCCGTTCATTATGGTCGTCTCTCATCATTACCCGCCGCGCTATAACAGTATTATGTTCCCTGTGGATATGAGTCGTCGGTGACGGCACTCGACTCGAGCGTATCAGCTGTGGGAACCCCATCGACGCAGTCGGACCGTGCCCGCCGCGTTCAATCCTGTTCCTGACTCGAGGGGAGCCGTTCCTGCAGCCAGAGGAACCGGTCGCCGTACTTCTCAGTTAGCTCTTCGAGCGACCAGCGGCCGACGAGCCGATGCGAGAGGGTGACACAGAGGGCAGCGAGCAGTAATCCCGCAGTGACGTCGATTCCCCAGTGAATTCCGAGATACATCGTCGAAATCGCGACGCTCGCCGCCAGCACGACCGCGACGGGGAGCCACTTCGGAAACTCGGACCGCGTTTGCCACGCGAACGCCGCGACGGTCGCCGAAAGCGAGGTGTGAAGCGACGGGAAGACGTTCGTGCTGGTGTTGACCTCGCGGGTGAGATACTGGTACTCCGGGTTCGTATCGTACAACATCCGCTCCATAAGCTCGGCGGGCATTAGGTTCCGGGGGCCGTACGCGATCACGAAGATATACAGGATGAGACCGATCGCGTAGTTGAGCGCGTAGGCCGCTAACAGGCGGCGGAAGACCCGGGTATCGGAGAGGGTAAAGTAGGCGATCACCGGGAAGATCAGCAGGAACGTGTAGCCGTAGACGTAGATCGATGAGAAGTACGCCGACGTCTCCGGGGTCTGAATCGCCTGAAAGACCAGGATAAACTCCCCTTCGATGTTGTAAAACGCCGATGTCAGGCGGATCCCGATCTGCCGCGATAGCTTCGGTGCGACCTGTCGGGCGACCCGGTTGATCAGTAAGACGACGATCAACACAGCGATCATCGGGGCAGTCGTCTTGAGCCGAGTTCGCCACTCCGAGCGCGTTCGAGCGAGGCGCTCACGGCCGATGAAGACGATGATCGACACCGGCACTAGAATCGCGATTACAACGGCGACCTGAGTCAGCACCTCGGCAAGCATCGCACCTAGTAGCCTCCAAGCAACCGACCGTTATCATCGTACCGGAACCCGGCGCTCTCGAACGTCGCTTTCGCCGCTTCGACGTTGAGTTCTCCGTCCGACCCGAGGAACCGCAGTACGGGGTCTTCGCCGTTCCACTCGAGGCTCTCGGGAATCCACTCGTCGGTGACCGGCGTTGCGACGGGGGTCGCGTGTCCGTAGAACACGTCCTCGACGATCGCTTCCTTGTCGATCAATTGCGAAACCGCTCGTCGGAAGTGCGTGTTGCTGAAGGGTGCGTTGCGGACGTTGAATCCGATATGGTAGAAGGTTCTCGAGGTGGATTTCAACTGTTCGACGTCCGGGGTGTCGGGAATCGCGTCCAACGTGTATGCGGAGAGCATCGAGGCCGTCACGTCCGCATTCCCGTCGGCGACCTGCCTGATCGCTGACGAGCTGCTGGGGGCGATATCGAATCGGAGTTCGTCGACGGTCGGCCCGGGGAGATTGACGTCCTCACGGAGCGTAAAGTGGTCCTCGTATCTGGTGAGGCGGAGTTGCTCGTCTTGGGTTCGACTGTCGAACTGGAACGGGCCGCTTCCGACCGGCGGGATGTGGTCCCCCGTGACGGCGATCCACCGGCCTTGCGGTGCGATGAACTCGCCGTCGGCAGCCCGTCCGTCTACCAGATCGTGCCAGTAGTGTTTCGGCAGGATCGGGACGGTAAACGCCCGCTTTGCGGCCTCCCGCCCACCCTCGAACGAGAACAACAGCTCGTACTCGCCATCGACGGCGTCATCGTCGACCGAGATCTCATTGATCACGTCGACGTGGCCCTGATACCGCGGTGCCGGCGACGAGGGCGCTCGTCCAAGCGACGTGTCTTCGAGGAACCGATAGGTAAAGGCGACATCCTCGGGGGTCAGTGGCTCGCCGTCGTGGAACTGACAGTCTTCGCGGAGGGTGACCGTCGCGGTCAGCGTCGACGCCTGCTCGCTGGCATCCGGTTCCGTCCAGTCCCAGGACGTGGCCAGCCACGGCTCTATCTCGCCGTTGTTGACCGTCCCCAGCGAATCGAAGAGCAGGTCGATAGTCGTGTTTCGCTCACGCATCGTCGCCGAGAGCGGATTGAGGTTGCTCGTCGCGCGAGCGTCGGTTTTGAGCGCGTGGATCTGATCGACGCCGTCCGCCGGCTCGAGACCGAGATAGCCGTGGCGGGTCGTGAGATCGGCCTCGTTCCAGCCCTCGAACCGATCCGCTCTGGCAAGGCGATACTCGTCGGGCATACAGATGGGGTCAAATGGTTTCGCCTGTGCCAGCGCTTTCAGGACCGATTGGACGTCTCGCTTCCGCTCGTCGCCCTCGGAGTGGCGTTGTCGCTCCAGTAGCGTGTCGAACGCCATATTGGTGAGCCCGAAGGGGTTCTGCCAGCCGGCTTCGTTCGCGTACGTCGAGTGGAGCGTTTCGTAGAGGAAGTCCGGATCGTAATCGGCGGGGTGGAGGCCGACGTAGATATCGAAGTCGTGATCGATCAGGACCGCTTTCAGCATCTCCGATTGCGAGCGGACATCCAGTGAGACCGCCATGCCGGCCTTCTTGAGGTTGCTCTCGAGACGGCGAGCGATCTGGATGCTCTGCTTGTCGCCTTCCGCCGGGACCGTTGCAATAGAGAGCGATAGCTGATCGTCGCCGGCCTGACCGACCACGCTTCGCACGCTGTTCATACAGCCGCTCGTCGTGATTGCAGCCCCCGTTGCGCCGGCCGCCAGAAACGACCGCCTGCTGAGACCGTCGTCGGGGAGGGTGGGGTTCCAATTCATAGCGTTATGTAGCACCTCCTATCATGTGATATATAACAATATTGCGTACTATGATTGAAGACGTGTCACTGTAAAGAATCTTTCTACTCGAGAGCAGATCCGCCTTGGACGCGAAGTCATGTGATAAGTTACCGATCAACTTGATAGCTGTCCGTGATCTGACGCCGGTTTCGGAGCGCAACATCAATAGGTCGACCGACGAAATGTCGGGTATGGATGTCGCCGCGGAACGAATCGAGCGGCTTCACGACCTCGCTCGAGCGGCGGCAGCGGACGGCGACGCCGATCGAGCTCGCTACTACGTCCGCCTCGCGCGGCGAGTCGCGGAGCGAAACCGCCTCACGCTGCCCCTCGCATTTCGCCGGTTCACGTGTGACCGGTGTGACGCGTATCTCCGGCCGGGAGCCAACGCTCGCGTCAGATTACAGGACGGCCACGTCGTCATCACCTGCGACTGCGGTGCGCACGCGAGATATCCGTACGAGGACCGCGTCTCCGACGCAGACTGAACCGCGACCTGTGACTGCTACGACCTGTGACTGCCGCGACCGAACGACGGCCGAATCACGACGCAGTCACTCCGCTGCCCGTCCGTGCCGAATCGAGAAGATTGAAACCGCTCCTCTTCCTTTCACGGGTATGGATCAACAGGAACTCAAGCGCCGCGCACACGACCTCGATGTGACCGTCTGGGTCGGCAAGAGCGGTATCGATGCCGTCGTCGACGAACTCGACGACCAACTGGACGACAGGGACCTCGTGAAGGTAAAATTCCTGCGGGCCGCACGCGCCGGCAGTTCGACCGAGGAGAAAGCGGCCGACCTCGCCGACCACGTCCACGCGGATCTCATCGATACGCGCGGGCACACCGCAGTGTTGCATCGATGAGCGGTAGTCCCGCGCAGCTGCTACAAAACGGAACTGGAGATCTCGGCGTGATCGAAAACGCACTCGAGGACGCGGGACTCAACGCGGCACAGGCCGGGATGGCCGAGGGAGCGATCCGATTCGTCGTCGCGCTCGCGGCGATCTGGGTGATCGGTCGGCTGGTGTTCGTCCCGCTAGTCAAGCGGGCCCTCAACAGGCGCGAACTGGACAAACACGCCCAGAACCCGCTGTTATTGCTTACCCGGTTCGGAGTCGGATTCCTCGCGTTCGCTGTCGCCTTCGGCTTCGCCGGCTTCGGCAACTTCCTCGTCTCGATGGCCGGTATCGCGGCGGCTGGCGCGCTCGCCATCGGACTCGCGATGCAGAACGTGATCTCGAACTTCGTCGCCGGCGTGTTCATCTACACGGACAAGCCGTTCCGCATCGGCGACTGGATCGAGTGGGAGGACGGCACCTACTCGGGCATCGTCGAGGATATCAGCCTCCGCGTGACCCGCGTCCGGACGTTCGACAACGAACTGCTCACGGTCCCCAACTCGGCGCTCACCGAGGGCGTACTCAAAAATCCCGTCGAAGCTAACAAGCTCCGGCTGAAGTTCGTCTTCGGCATCGGCTACGACGACGATATCGAGCAGGCGACCGAGATCATCGTCGACGAGGCCGAACGCCACCCCGACATCATGGACGACCCCGAACCCTCCGTCCGCCTGACGGAACTGGGCGACTCCGACGTCGGCCTCCAGTCGCGGATCTGGATCTCGAACCCGTCTCGTGCTGACTTCGTTCGAACCCGCGGGGAGTACGTCACCGCGGTCAAACGTCGCTTCGACGAGGAGGGGATCGACATCCCCTACCCTGTCCGCACGCTCGAGGGCGGCCTCGACCTCGAGAGCGGCCAGAGCGTCGTCCAGCCGGCAGAATAGCGCTGGGGTGTGAGAGGCAGCCGTCTCACCACTCTTCGACCGTTGCGTTTTCCGGCGGCTCGAACGCGAACGTCTCGTCCTCGAGGCCGGTGTTGAACGCGACCGACACGAACCGTTCGGTCATGACGATGCGCTCGCCGTTTGGCTCCTCGAACACGACTCGCTCCTTGAGCGGGTAGTCGTACTCCGAGTCGATCCACAGCGTCTGTTCGACAGCCTGCAGTTCCTCTTTCGGGTCGCTCGTCTCGAGGGCGTAGACGTACTTGGTGTCGCCAATGATAGCCGAAATTCCGTTTTCGACGGTCTCGTTTTTCGCTTCGACATCGAGAACGTGTGCGTCCCGTCCCGCGATCTGTTCCGTGCCCTGATACTCGAGATCGTACTTCTCGACCTTCTCCGCGGCTATCTCGGCCCGGTCCGATCGGACCGCGTCATCGTCGAACGGCTCGTCCGGCTCGAAGTACTGAGCCACTCCCGAATCGGGGAAGTAGAACCAGTTCATCGTCGCGTTCGAGACGTAGATGTTCCCGATCGCGGCGGAGTCCGACGCCTCGAGCACCTCGGTCCGCTCGTCGACGTACGGCCGTTTCTGGACGCGTTCGACCTCGGTAACAGTCACCGACCCGTTGGTCACCTTGGTTGTCCGGTTCCCCTGCACGTCCTCGAGATTGTCGGCGTGAACGAACGCCCCCTCGAACACCGCCTCGGGATCGGGGTTGTCGGGATCATCGGGATCGTTGGGATCGCTCGAGGGGGAGTCGAATGCGACGCAGCCACTGAGGAGAACGCCCACGACAATGACTCCGAGAACGGCTGCGAATCGACGAGTCGCCATTATTTTACACAGCTAGAGGAGTTACCGTAAGTGTTTCTTTACTGTATCCAGATAGCGGGCTGCTTTGTGACTCGAGTTGAATCACACAGTCAGTGGCCGGGAGGACGGCTCGAGCGACAGTGAGAGCCGCGCGACCCGGGGAAGGGCAGGCGGTTACCCGGTACCGACCGCGAGCGAAGCCGAAGGCTGAGCGAGCGGGCCGACGACTGATGTGAGTGAAACGAACGGAAGGAGGAGTGTTTTTGATCGAAATTTTGTCGAGCGAGCAAGGCGCACGGTGCCGCCGCTCGCGCAGAACAAAATTTCGTATGAATGCGGACAACCCCGATTGCCCGGCGTTCCGACCGGGGGAATCTCGGTTGCCTTCTCCACCCCGCAACCCGTCGAGCGACAGGTGTCCGGCGATCCACTGCTCGCTTCCGCGCCTGATGGGTTGTCGCCGACTAACCACGATGGGGCGTCCCTGCGGACGGCCATCGTAGACCGCTGTCCCCGACGGACGAGGCTTCTCTGTTGGCTCCCGAGGCCCCGGTCGGTCTGACCGGACGCCCGCGGTGTTCGGTCCCCGCTAATGACCATAGCGCGGGTAACGAGCAGGGCCAAACTGCCCGACCTAGTCCATCTCAATGGAGTCGGGTGAGACGTAAGGGTCTTTCGTCTTTCCCGCAGACGGCCGTGTGAAATCGGATGGAAAGAGAGCGGCCGAACAAGCCCCATACTCACCCCAGGCACGGTCCGTCATCTCTGCGCTAGCCGAAACGATCAATTACGAGTAGTATAAATACGTGACTGTCAGCTCTGGATATGAATCGGCGGAAGTTCATCGAAATGACAGGTGGGGGAACGATAGTCGGGAATGCGTTACCGTACTCGGCGGGACTCGCTCGAGGTACCTCGGGGATGCAGTGGCAGGCTCCTAGTATCGAGTGGTCCCAAACGTTCGATCGAGGCGGCGACGATATCGCGATAACGGCAGTGGACGGCTCAGGTGACGGCTACCTGTTCGCCGGCCAGACGACGAGTGGTAGCGGCGGTCGTGACGCGTGGGTGCTCAAAACCGACGGGAACGGTCGCAAAGCGTGGCAGGAGACGTTCGGCGGCGGCGCACACGACTGGATTTCGGCGGCGACGCCAGCCGACGGCGGCTCCCTCTTGGCTGGCCAGACCGCCTCTCGAGGGAACGGCCAACTCGACGCCTGGCTGGTGAAGCTCGCGGCCGACGGCACCGAACAGTGGCAGCGGCCCTACGGTGGCACGGGGGACGACCGCGCCTCGTCGGTACTGTCCGAACCCGGCGGCTACGTGTTCGCGGGCGGGACGAAATCCGCGGGGAGCGGCGGCGTCGACGCTTGGCTCATGCGGGTCGACGAGAGCGGAGACGGCGACTGGAACGAGGTCTACGGCGGGCCCGGCGACGACTGGGTGTTCGACCACGTCCGGACGGACGACGGGGGGTATCTGCTCGTCGGCGAAACCGACTCCGCTGGAAGCGGTGGCCGCGACGCGTGGGTGCTCGCAACCGACGGCGACGGGACTGCGCAGTGGAATCAGGTCTACGGTGGGAGCGAGGATGATTACGCCCGTGCCGTCGTGCCGGCTCACGACGACGGCTACGTGTTCGCGGGCGGGACGAAATCCGCGGGGAGCGGCGGGACGGACGGCCTGATCGTCGAGATCGATTCCACCGGCACAGAGACGTGGCGAAAGCGGGTCGGCGGACGCAACGACGACCGATTCACGTCACTGGTCCGGCACGGAGAGGGGTATCTCGCCGTCGGTTCGACCGCCTCGGCCGGTCGCGGCCAGCAGTCGACGTGGGTCGTGAAGCTCCTCGCCGACGGCAGGGTCGTCTGGCAGACCACGTACGAAACGAACGCCGTCGACTACGCGAACGCCGTCGTCGGCGGTGACGATCCGCTCGTGGTCGGAGCGCTCGAGCAGGGTGGAACTGAGAGCGCGCGGCTGGTGAAACTGGCGGGTGAATCGTCGACCCTCGAGCCGCAGATCGACTACGCGCCGTCGGATCCGGGGACAGGTGAAGACGTGACCTTCGATGCTGGGGGCTCGAGTGCACCCGCGGACGCTACCTACGAGTGGGACTTCGACGGGGACGATCGCTTCGAGACGACCGGTCGAAAGATTACTAAGCAGTTCGACAACGCGGGCGAGCACAACGTCTCGCTACGCCTCCGGGTTAACGGCGACCAGCGGAAGACCACGGAACCGGTGACGGTCGTGGAGCAACTGACACTCACCCCACAGTCGCTTCGCCCCGTGCAGGTCGTCGAAAACACCTACGTAAGTTCGAGCAGCGTCAAGACGACTATCGACGACCCGGATATGGTCGCCGATCGCCCGACTTCGGTCCTGTTTACGGTCGATGCCGAGAACGAATCGACACTGGCGGACGACGACGAGGTGTCGGTGACGGTCACGCAGACTCACGCCGATGGGAGCACCACCGAGACAACGGGGACGATGCTCGGAGAGACGATACAGCGCATCACCCGTTCCGATCAGCCGTCGATGACTGCACCGGTCGAGCGAACGTTTCAGGACGCGCCGCCGGACAGACGGCCGCCGGTGTTCGAACTCGCCGGGGACACGGAGTCGATCAGCGTCTCGCTGTCCGCCGCCGACGAGTCGGGACCGTTGCGGATCGATGGCACGTCGGCTCCAATAGAGGCGGGGACAGACTTCGATATTGCGGAGATGGAGCCGTTGACGATCGGATTTATTGCCATACAAGCACCAGAAACGACGCTCAAGGAGAAATTCGAGGCGATGGGGTTCAGTCTCGAAGACATCGACGAGGACGACCGGGATGAACGACTCCCTGCGTACGGGGATTCGGACGGCACGATCAGCCTCGACGACGAACCCGATTCGCGAACGGCGTTCGAATCGATCGTCGAGGAGTCCGTTGACTACCTCCGGAGAACCTACCCGGTCCCATCAGTCGAGTACGAGGTACATCCCGACTCCCTCAAAGGGAAGACCGCGAGCGGATTTCTGCCGGATATCGGAACACCGGACGGACTCGAGACGGATCTTCGGACCGCGTACGACGAGGTCAGTGCAGAGTTTTCGGAAACGTCGTTCGACGAAATCGTCGCAGTTGTCCCCTCCTACTATCACCTCTACCACTACAGGGCAGCGAGCGGGGTCCACCTCGGATCGTCCGGGGCATACGAGGCGGCGGAACTTTCCCAGCCACAAGCCGCGTGTACGGTCGAGGCGAGCTCGTCTCGGGAACACATGGCGGCGGTCGCCGCACAGGAAATCGGCCATCATTTTCACGGATCGTTCGCATATCCGGACGAGTTGTCGATGCGAACGCGAGGCGACTCGAGTTCCTCGGTCGAGATAGATAACAGCCACGCCCGCACGGAGGAGCGCGACGATGCGACCGGTACGGTCTACGATTCGACGGCCCTTCGGTCTCGCGCGTTTGACCTCTCGAACGGGATCTATACGTTACTTCAGGAGAGCGGCGAATTCGCTGACGCCGATTCGAAGTACGCGCCGGATCACGATCAGTGGACGCTGGGCTCCTATATGAGCTATACACGCCAACAGCGCTGGGCCGACGCGTACATCTATCAGCAATCGATCGACGACGAGCTGAGTCCGACGCCGCCGGTCGAGCAGCTCGGTTTGGACTCCGTTCCGATCCTGTCCGGGAACGGTGTCGTGACCGACGACGGTGAGATCGAAATCGGGCCCACCACCTCCCGGCAGGGCAAACCCATGGCGTCTAGCAGTGACGGCGAGATCACCCTCGAGATCAAGGCCGATGATGGTACCGTTATCAAGACGCAGACGGTCGCGGATTCGATCGAAATCCAGGGTCACGGCGGCAACAACGATCGCCTTGAGGGTCACTTTACGTTCGCTGCGCCGTTCCCTGAGGAGACGACAGAGCTGGCAGTGGAACATGACGGGACGGAGACTAAAACGTCGATCAACCCGCTTGAACGGACGCTCACCGGTGCAGTTCGGTCGGTACCCGATCACGGGTTCACCGACGCACCGGCAGACCGCAGGCAGCAACTCCTGTCGACGGTAGAGTCGTTCTACGACCGGATGAAAGACGGCGAATACGACGCGGCCAGAGAGAGGTTAGACTCGTTGACGGCGAATATCGAATCGTGGATCCAACCTGAGTACGAAACGGCCGCAAACGAATACACGCGAACGGAAATTCTGGCGCTGGTCGAGGATATGGCCGGCCGAACTGATCGTATTTCAAATACGAACGAGCGCTCCTCGCTAGTTCCCTCGTGGGGACCGCTCGTCGGCGGTGCCGGTCTCGGCGCGCTGGGTGGCGGTGCGGCGCTGTACAGGTACCTCTCGAAAGAGAGCGAATCGGACGCGGAGACGGACACGAATACGGGGACGGATGACTGATTTCACACGAGACGGCGACAGCGACAGGCGTAGCATTTCCCGACGGCGATTCGTTTCGACGACGGCCGCCGCCGGTGTACTTGCGACCGGACGCACGGCGGCACAGAACGACGACGACGGCGGGGGCGGGGACGGTGGCGGAAGCGCCGTCAACGTCGGAACCACCGACACGATCGAGAACGCCGACGAGGTCAGATTCGACGAGGCGATCCCCGTCGGCGAACTCGCGCAGTTGTTCATCGAGTTCGATACGGCCGATCACCCGGTCATCGGAACCGACATTCAGTTTCAGGGGGTCGTCCTCAATGCGGTGGCCTCGAACGAGGAGCGAACCGCCGTCTCCGCCAATCTCGAGTGGAACGAGTTCGAGTGGGAGGGAGATCGCATACTCAGCCCGCTGTTCGAGCCGATGGCGTGGGTGAGCGGCGGCGACGTTTCGCTCGAGTCGTCGTTCTACGACGAGTATCAGCTGGTGCGTCTCGCGGGAACCGCGGACGCGGATCAGCGCTTCTTCGATCGGTACGGATCCGTCCCCTACGTCTGGGGCGTCGTCCCCGCGACGGAGTCCGTTCAGCCCGGAACGGTGGTCGACGTGACCGGGACGGTCGAATACGCGGGGAGAGACGACAGTACGGTTGAGTTCGGCGCGAGCGGCGTCTATCTCACCGTCACCGGCCTGGTCGACCGTGGCCAGCGAACCACGATCTCGGCGAGTACCTCGAGCGGCGACCATGCCTCGTTCCTCGGGACCCAGCTCCGAACGCAACCCCAGCTGACAACCGGCCTCGCCGACCTCGAGTATTCCTACGAGACCGAGTTCCCGCGGCCGGCGGGCGGCTCGATCGTCACTCACGAGGGGCAGGTCGACTCCACTGATTACGAGAGCGGTGGCGTCGATACGGCGTCGATGCGGACGACGGGACAGCGGATCGTCGTCGGGGAGACGCGCCCGGGACAGTGGGAAGCCGAAAGCGGAGACAGCGGCGATTCCGCGGAGCCCGAGTTTCCCAACACCGTCGCGGTACTGGACACGTCGGGAAGTATGGACCAGCGGGACACCGTCTCGGGAGACTCCCGAATAGCGGTGGCCAAGCAAAGCGCCCGATCGCTCGTCAACTTCGTCGAGAACGGCAACAAACTCGGCATCGTCGATTTCGATTATCGGGCAACGACGACCTCGTCACTCGAGTCACTCGATGAGGACGCTCGGGGCGTCATGAAAGACGATATCGATCGTCTCTCTCCGAGCGGGGGGACGTCGATCGGCGCGGGGCTGCGAGAGGCCCTCGATCTGCTTCGGGGCACGACCGGGCCGAAATCGATAATCTTGCTCTCGGACGGGGAACACAACGAGCCGCCATCGCCGGATTCGATCCTGCCGGAGCTAAAGTCACTTGGCGTGACAATTTACACGATCGGGATGGGATCGTCAGCGGGGGAGACGCTCCTCGAGCGGCTCGCAGACGAAACCGGCGGCCAGTCCGCGTTCAGGCCGGAACCGGGAGAGATTCGGCAGGTGTTCCAGCAGTTCTCGATTTCCGTCCAGAATCGCTCTCAGATCACTTCCGAGCGGGTGGAACTCACGGAGGGCGACACGGCTTCGGGCAGCGCCACCGTCGACGGCAGCTGTGACGAGGTACAGTTCTCCCTCTCGTATCCCGGGAGTGAGATTACGTTGCAGCCCGAGACGCCCACTGGTGAACCGCTCTCCGAGGGCGACGGCGTTATTCACCGTGTCGGAGAGACGAGCGAGATCTGGACCGTCGAGGAGCCCGAAACCGGCGACTGGTCGTTCACCATGACCGGCGAACAGCTCTCCCGGCCCGAGGTGGCGACGACCGAGGTCAGTGCGGACTCGCCGATCGATGCCGACCTGTTCATCAACGATTTCCACTACGAGCAGACGGGGATGTTCCGCGTCGAGTTGAAGGCCACGAACGGAGAACAACGCTACACCGGCGGTGACGTGACGCTGACCGCAACCAACGGCGACGAGACCGAGGAGATTGCCCTCCGCGACGACCGCGGCGGTCCCGATCCGGTCGGTAACGACGGGATCTACACGGGGTATTTCCATCCGGAATCGACGGGCGAGTACACGTTTTCGGCCGCCATCACCGGCGGCGAGGTGGCCGATCTGCAGCGAGACTTCACCCGCCGACTGCGGGTCGACGAGGTCGTCGACCCCATCCGGCCGTACCGCGAACGCGAGCCGCTATCGAGTGATACGTCGTCGACCGGCCTGCTCGAGCGCCTCGAGCAGTACGCGCCGATCGTCGGGGTCGCCGCCGTCGGGGCGATCCTGGCCAAGCGCTACTGGCTCGGCGGAGACGACGGAGCCGGAACTGCCGCCGAAATCGGGGCCGAGACCGATACCGGGAGCGATGCCGAGGCCGGGACCGACGCCGAGACTGGTTCTGAGACGGGTACTGCGACCGGAACTGACGCCGAGACCGGGATCGAAGTCGGAGGCGGCGAGCAGCAGTAAGTCGCGGTTGTCAACAGTTTCGAGGCCGTTTTGCGGTCGAATTCGGAGTTCGTAGTATCGATTTCTTTCACTGCGCAGGATGAACCAATTCTCGTCCCCGACAGCTGCGCCGGTCAGGATGGGACCGCTCACAACGAAAAACACCGCGAGCCGCGACGAACGGCATACCGGCGAACGGCCGCTCGGTTCGATACTCGAGCGGGCGGAGGAAAAGGCCCATTAGTTACCCGACACATCCTTCGGGTATGGGACTCGGCAGCACCGCAAAGAAGATTCAGAGCCTCTCGGATCGGGCCGAGGCGATGTACAAGCAGGTACAGAAACTCCAGCAGCGCATTACGGGACTGGAAGAGGAGATGGACGAAACCCACGACACGGTCACGCGCATGGACCACCAGCTCACCGAACAGCGCGCGCTCTTGCTCGCGATGGCCGAGGAACAGGGGCTCGACGGTGAGCAAATTTTGGCGGAGGCGGCGATCGACGAAGCCGAACTCGGGGACGAGGCCGACGATTCGTCCACCAATGGGGATACGACGGCCGAGGCGACCGCGGGCGACACGACCGCCGAATAACGACTCGAGACTCCCGCCGATTCCTCCGTTCACGTTCCCGGCCTCGGGTACCGCTTCGGGACAAGAGCTAACAGCGGCGATACCTTTTGCCAGCACGATGACGACCCACGAGGAGCCGGCGGACTCGGTCCTCGAGACGATCGGTCGAACGCCGCTCGTTCGGCTGCAGGACGGGCCCGCGGACGTCCCCATCTACGCGAAACTCGAGACGTTCAATCCCGGAGCCAGTATCAAAGACCGGATCGGGAAGTACATGCTCGAGCGCATGCTCGAACGTGGCGACGTGCCACCGGGCGGAACGATCATCGAGCCGACGGCCGGCAACACGGGGATCGGGCTGGCGATCGCGGCTGAGCAACTGGGCCTCGAGTCGATCTTCGTCGTCCCCGAGCGGTTCAGCGTCGAGAAACAGCAGCTGATGGCGGCGCTCGGCGCGGAGGTCATCAACACGCCCTCCGACGACGGCATGGACGGTGCGATCGCGCGCGCTCACGAACTCGCCGCGGAACTCGAAGACGCCGCCGTCCCCCAGCAGTTCTCGAATCCGCTGAACACGGAAGCCCACTACGAGACGACTGCACCCGAGATCTTCGAGGCGCTCGACGGTCGGGTCGGCGCGGTTGTCGCCGGCTGTGGCACCGCCGGCACGCTCATGGGAATCGCTCGCTCCGCGCTCGAGCGGGACCCGGAAACCCACATCGTCGCCGTCGAGCCCGAGGGATCGGTGTACGGCGAACTCCTCGGCAAGGTGCGCGCGGAAGCCGAGTACAAGACCGAGGGCATCGGCACCCACGACACCGCGACCAACGAGCTGTTCGAGCCCGAACTGGTCGACGCGGTTGACGCCGTCTCGGATCGGGCGGCCCACGCGGAACTCAAACGGCTCGCCCGCGAGGAGGGCCATCTGGTCGCCTCGAGTGCGGGTGCCGCGAGCGTGGCGTCGAAACGGGTCGCCGAACGGATCGACGACGGCGAGCTGGACGTTCCCCACGAGACGGTCGTCACGATCTTCCCCGACTCGAGCGAGCGCTACCTCTCGAAGGGGATCTACCGCTCGTTCGAGGAGTGGACGTCGTAGACCGCCCCCAGACCGGGACATCGATCGATCGACGGACCGACGATCGATCCGGATGCGGCCGCTAACCAGTACACTCTTTTGATTTCCCCGGAAGAAGTGGGTATGAGCCGGCTGTCGGACCCCCTCCAGTCCGAAGCGGACCTGCCTCCGGCCCTTCGGCCGAAAGTCGACGCCTACGCCGACCAGGGCGGCCTGTTGGGTGCGTTCACGTACTTTTTCGCGTCGCTCGAGACCGACGATGAGGAACTCGCCGCGAGGCTCGCGTCGATCCCGACCGATCTCTTCGTCGCGAGCGCGCTCCACGACGATGCGATCGACGAGGCGGAGACGTGGGGCGCGGATCGCAAGCAGCGCCTGAACGAACACGTCTCGGTCGGCGACCTCGCCTTCACGAACGTCGCCGCCGCCGTCGCCGAGACGCCGGCCGACATCGACCTGCACCCGGTACTCGAGACCGTCCGCGAAATCGGGTCGGGCCAGCTCGCGGAGGAAGTGTTCGACGCGACGACGGCGACCGTCGACGATGCGATCGCTCGCATCGAGGAGCGCGGCGACATCTGGGGCGAGCTCGCGGTCGAGATCATTGCGGCTCTGGGCCGCTATTCCGACGCGCAACTCGAGTACCTACGGACAATCGCGACGAACGGCCTGTTCGTGTTGACTGTCATCGACGACCTCGCTGACCTGCCCGAAGACGTCGAGAACGGCGTCGCGACGTTGCCGCTCGTCTGCTTCGACGGGGACCCCGACGAGTACCGCTCGACCGAGACACTGATCGAGGCCGTCCTCGCGTCCGACGTTCCCGACCGACTCGAGGAACTCATCGCCCAGCGCCGGGCCGAAATCGACGCCGCCGCGTCCGACTTATCTGCCTCGCTCGGCCGATCGAACGAAGCGCTGCTCGCGGCCGCCGCTCGAGCGCTGACGTGGTACTGTGAGTCGGTCTGTTCGATTCCGGTCGCCGAGACCGTCTCGCCGGAGCAGCGACGAGACATCCGTGACCGGCTGACGGGGGACGAGCGCTCGACGCGTCGGTACGTTGCCGAGCGCGTCGAAGAATACCGGCACCCGACTGCCGTCGACGCCGACGAAATCGGTTCGACCGTCACCGAACTCCCCGACGAACCGGTCGTTCGAACGGCGATCCGCCTGCAACACCTCGAGTCGATCGTCGACGGTGTGATGCACACGACCCTCGAGGACGCGCTAGCCGATCTTCGAACGGCGTCCGGGTCGGTTTCGTAATCGATCGGTTACGGCGGCTTCTCAGGACTGCAGTCTCCCTCTGGCCACCCTTCAGGCCATCAACCGTCGATGCTGGACCTTCATGCATTGATCCTGGACGACGGTTCGACCGTCGGTCTCAGCGCGGGCCGCCGCCTCGTCATCGCGAATGCCCTGCTGGGTCCAGATGACTCGCACGTCGTCGCGATCGAGGGCTGCGTCGACGATCTCGCTCACCTCGTCGCTCGGGCGGAAAATACAGACGATATCGATCTCCTCCTCGACGTCCGCGAGGGAGTCGTACACCTCGCGGCCGAATATTTCGTCCGCGAAGGGGTTGACCGGGATCACGTCGTAGCCGTGCTCGAGCAGGTACTTCGGTACGTCGTGGGCCGCCTTCCCGGGCGTGCTCGAGCAGCCGACGACGCCGATCGTGTCGTATCCGAGAATCGTCTCGAGTTCGTCCGCGGATTTGACTGACATACCGTAGCGTACGGGCTCGTGGAGTAAACCCCTCGGGATCGTGGCGGCAGTGAGTTGCGGCGCGGAGGTATGGCGGCAGTGAGTTGTAGCGTCGAGAATGTCGATCCTCGGGAGATCCGATGCCGCACCCACCCCGAAATCCCCCCTCGCGCTCGGCCCCGTTCGATTTCCCACCCGATAGCGGACGGGCGGTCGGCCGTTACAGCGCTGAAATCGCAGTGGCTACGGCTACCTCCGATTGAGGATGGAAAAGGCCGTGACTGACACCTACGTCGAAAGCCCGGCCGTCCGAATCGTGGGCTCCTCGCCGTCGGCCGCTTCCTCGAGTTCGATGACGGCGTCGAACAGCTGTTTGAGCGTGTTCATCGTCTGGTCGTCGTGAGCTGTCGAATCGATGACGTAGACGCCCAGCGCGTCTGCACTCTGGATTCGACCCGTGAAGACGTGGAGGAACCGGAAGACGGTCTGCAGATCGGAGTACATCAGCAGCGTCGAGACGGAGTGCAACAGAACGCGGTTCTGGGTGCCCCCTCGCGTCTCGTAGAACTCCTGAAGGTACTCGGAGAGTTTGATTCCGATGCCGGTCATATCAACTGGCGAGGAGGCGTATTTGATCCGCGGATCGTCGTCGATGGTTCCGATGCCGCGCTGTTTCGTTACGCAGTCGACGACGCCGATGTCAGGTTCGACGCCCTCGTCGACGCGGTCGTCGAAGCTCTCGAGGACCTTGTCTGCGCTATCCTTCGTGGTGACGATGATCGAGCCGTCACCGCGGTTCGCGCCGCTCGCGAGGATATCGAAGGCGATCTGTCGTTTCCCCGTCAGTGGCGGGCCCGCAACGAGTACGTTCGTCCCCGGATCGAGTTTGGCGTCCGGCAGGACATCTGCGAGGTCATACATACGGGATACTCACATCCATCGCCGTGGCAACGAGCTGGTACCACAGCTCACTCCGATAGCCGGCGTGTTGTATGAGAATACGCGAAGCCGCTTATAGTACTTTTGATTAAAATACACGGCTCATTCGTTCAATCGTCCCACATGTCCGGGCTATCGTCCACTTCTGATCGCGCTATACCGGTGCAATCGCCACTATAGCGACAGTGACATCGAGAGGGCAGCACGACCGACGATAAACGCCACTGCGGCGAGAAACATCCCGTACTTGAGATGTGATTGGCCGGCGGTCGGGTCTTCGAAACTCTCGTAGGCAGCGACGAGCATGATTGCGTCTGCGGGGACGACAACGAGTAAATACGCGACCCCGAACTCCTCGCGAAGGTACGGCATCGGACTGGCGACGACTGCCGCTACGAGCAAGAGGACCGCGATGGCGAGCGCCCTGCGTTCCCCGATCGCGATCGGGAGCGTGCGGAGTCCCTCCTCGCGATCGCCCTCGAGGTCTTCGACATCCTTGATGATCTCCCGGGTCAGCGTTGCGATCGCCGCGAGCACGAAGAGCACGACCGCTGGACCGATCTCGCCCCCCTCGATCGCTGCCGCGCCGAAGAGGAACGTGCTGCCGACGAGGTAGGCGACGAGCGCGTTGCCCAGTCCCGGAAGGCCCTTGAAGAACTCGGTGTACGCGATCAACGCCAGGAGATTGACGACCGCGATACCGATCGCCAGCCGGGGCAGTGCCAGCGCGAGGACGACCGCGCCGGCGAAGAGGACGACGCTGAACGCCAGCGCGCCGCGCGGACTCACCGCACCGCGGGGGATCGCCCGCTCGGGTTGGTTGATCCGGTCGATCTCCCGATCGAAGTAGTCGTTGATCGCGTTCCCCGCACCGACTGCCAACGCGGTGGCACCCACTGCTGCGGCGACCGCGATCGGCTCCTCAGTCACGCCGCCGGCGACGAACGAGCCGATGAACGTCAACACGCCCGCCGCGATCACGTTCACCGGCCGCGTCAACTCGAGCAACCCGCGACCAGTCTCCCCGCCTGTCATACGCTGGAGTGGTCATGCGGTCCGGTTAAACGGTGCGGTCCGCCGTCGGGAGGCCGTGTGCGCTCTCGGGTCGGTTGCTTCGGGGTCGGCTTGGCCGCTGGCAGCTTCGCCGTCGGTCAGCTCGATCGGCGCGTGCTGTGTCATTTCGGTGGGAACTCGAGTCGATCACTGGAGAAGGCGGAGGCGACACCGACTGGATTCCCTCGCAATCAGAACGAGACGGGAGTCGAACGAGAGCAAAACTGGCTTTCGTTTCGTCTCAGTCCGCCGTTTCAGCGCCACTTCTCGAGGTCGCAGAGCACCTCGTCCTCGACCTCGAGCCACTTGCTCACCCGCTCGTCGCCGCTTGCGTCCGCGGGGACGGCGGTCCAGACGTACTCGTCGTCGGAGAGTAACTCGAGCGGGGGCGCACCGGACTGCACCTCGCCGGGGACGGGGGCCTCGGATTTCGTCATAGTACGTGTAGACATTGGGGCTACATAACAAAGACCCCTGACGGCGATTGTCAGTGGGTGAAAACTCTCGAGGCGTGAGCGTGTCTATCACTGTCGAAAGCGGTGAAAATCGAGTGACTTATACGGATACATCGGGAACGAAGCGATGCGGGCGCTTAGCTCAGTCTGGACAGAGTTCTTGGCTTCGGACCAAGCTGTCGCGGGTTCAAATCCTGCAGCGCCCATACCGCCGCATAACGGCTAGAAATCAACAGACGGCGGCGAGGTTCTTTTAACTGTTTCCCCGATAGCCCGGGAGAGTTCGTTATGCCACATCATGCGGGTCGCCTCCGTAGTGCGGTTCGCTAGTGCTAAATATCCAATGAATAATCATAAAGCTATGTATCAGGCGTACTCGCAGGAGACAATTTGTGACTGGCGATGAGGGCTGGAGCCTTACGCGATATCATGCATTGACCACTGCTCCACGCCAAAGAAGAGGAACAGTAAAAACGGAGACTGGTGAACGGATAATCAATGATTTCTGTACCAGAGTCTGATATCAAGCCTACAGAATATCCTGAACAAGTTCGAATCATTTCAACTGAGTCAGCCGTTCTTGATGATTCCGATTATACCTACACGTTAGAAACTAAGGTGGTATTTGATGGGCCCTATGGTCGTCTAGCAGTATTGTCGTACTTCAGAGGCCTCCCCCTCGACGAGCAAGAGGATATCCAAGCATCTGTCCATGATCGATACTTCATTTATGACGACGGGACTCAAGAGATCGCGGAGATTGACCATTCTATGAGACCGCCTGAGAATGCATTAGAAGATATTGAGTCATTCCAGACCTACTGTGAAGGTATTGCCACCAACGACCCACCAGCAGTTTATGATCTTGCTGTAGGCGAATGTGACTCTTGGAGAATAACGGATAGCGATGAGTAATGGTTTGTGTCGTACCGGTAAAGCTCGTGGAACGGTTGTAGTTGAGCCCGGTTGTAAGGACGAATGAGCTGGGCGAGATGGATACCAGAGAACATTCGCGGTTCCGAGTATGGTGTGGCACTTCTTGGCCTCGTAATTGAGGAGGCGAAGCCCCCTGCAATCAACAAAGGGCTGAATCCGTCCGGGACTATACCCATTTTGGTGTGAATCCTCTTTTCCGAGGATCTTGTTGCCGCCACTTGCCGGTGGTGAAGCCGGTTTTGGTAATATTGCGGCGTGCGCGATGGAGTCCACTGTGAAGGATTCGGAGGGAAGTCTCGATACTCGTATTATGACTCTTGTACATTGTTAACTCGTGTCATTACAAACCCTTTTAAGTTGCTGAGGGTCAAGTCAGGTTGGAAAGCAGAACGCGCCTTCCATTCGTGACTGAATATGCCCGCCCTCTACCTTTGAAAACCCGGGTATGAGCGTGGAAGGTTCTCTGGCAGTCGATAATATCAAACAATCTAAGATAATGACAACAGAATCAGCCCCAAACGAGAACGTTTTGACCGTTCTTAATGAACTCGACGAATGGACGTTTAGTGACACAAAACTTACTTATCACAGTGGCGACTATATGCGCGTGAATATTGACCTGAGCAAGTTGGATAGTGCTGCAATTGCCGGACTCATTGAATGGCATATTGACCAAGGCTGGAGTCTTGAAGACCTCGAAGTGACAAACCGCAGTGCAGAGATGTCCGGTCTGGCCGACGACGTCCAATAGCACGTCGCCCAATATACGTTTTCAAAGGTGGATTCGCCATTCAGGACAACTCCCGCAAGTAGCATCGCTGCTGTGTCGTAGAAGGCAGGAAGTCGTTGCAAAGTCGAGTCTTTCAGTCCCGAAGATGGGGTAAATGTCGTCAGGAACCGAGGTAAACAACAGTTCGGCTCTGTTGAAATCCTCTTCTTTGGAGATGTATTCGCGTGAATCTACTGCACACTACTCATGCGAACTGACCACTAAAGATTCTCTCGGGTATGGCTCATATCTGTAGTACCGTGCTGAATAGAGAATGCGTTTACAGCTTGCCAACGAGGTTAGAATTACCCGGCACGTTGTCTCGGCGATCCAACTCGTGTCATTCCGAGTAAGAGGAATAGGGTTAGTCGGAGAGCATCTCGGCGAGTTCGGCCAGTAGTTCCTCGGCTGAATCATGGCCACGGTATCGGACGTGCTGCGTACGAGTATCGTACTCGGCCCACCCGTTCGATTCGAGCTTCGGGAGGTGGCTGTGCGTTAGTTCGAGAGAGACTTGTTCGTGATCCATCTCGGGGACACGCTGGGCAATATGTGTGGCCAAGTCCTCCACGGTGGCTGTATTCTTTGACTCGATATTCTCGAAATAGTGGATGACTTCCCGGCGGAGATTGTGACACAATGTATTCAGCAGTTGATTCGTCCTCGGGGCCTTCTCCGGGTAACACTCTGTTTGGGTCATGGTGGCTGTTCACACGGGAAGAGGAGTAATAATAGTTGTTCCCGACGCTTCGAAATCGGCAGTACCAGTTGAGAACAATTTGTTGGATACATCCTCTGTACTGATCGTTAGAGGGTTCGGTCGAGATTGTGGACGAGGCATGCAAGGGCGAGTTCACGAAACTGCTTCCACCAGCGTCGTGACCGGACGAACGCACCGTATTTTCGCTTGAGTCGAGAGTTCACCGTTTCGCTCTGATTCCGTTGGGCGTAGAGGTCGGTATCCAGTCGAGCATTCCACGCTTTCTGAAGTGAGGAGAACTCACGGTGTTTGATGAGTGGACGAATATCGTTCTCGCGGGCCGTTGCTCGAATCTGCTGATCGTCGTACCCCTTGTCACCGAGTAGAGTTTCGACTTCAGCCGTGTTGCGGTTGATGAGCGATGGTGCGATCTGTGTATCGTGTTTTCGGGTCGTGGTGACGTGGAGATCGAGGATCGCGTTTGCTCTTGTATCGACTAAGAGTGTGACTTTTAGTTGCTGAATCGTCAGCTTCGCCCGTTTTGTGTAGTGCTTCGAGGCGTGACTTCGGTCGAATCCTGATGCGTCGATCCCCGCAACACCGTTGGTCGGGAGTAGTGAAACAGAGAGATTGAGCAGCACTCGCCAGACGGCCATATCGAGCCTATCGAACGCCTTGCATAGCGTTGACGGCGCAGGGAGTTCGGTGAGGTTGATCGCACTCCGAATACGGGGCATCTCGATGAGTTCGTCGAGAAGTGTTCGATACGTTGTGTCCTTCCGAACTTTGAGACAGAGGAGAACGATGTGCTGATGGAGCGTGTAGCGTTGTTTCGAGAACTTCGAAGAGTATCGAGCCACGGCACGTTGCGCTACCTGAAATGCCTCCTCGACAAATCGGAGCAACCGAGACTTTGGGAAGGTCTGCATCTACTCAAACTATCGACTGAACCTGTGATTCACTAAGGATTTCAACAGAGCCAACAGTTCATATCTCTGCTGCGGTTCGGCCAGAAATACGTTCGTGGGAACGACTTATACGGAAGTCACCGGAATGGTGAATCATCAATGAAAGCGGATACCCTCGATTTGAAGGATATCTTTCGAAAGGACACTCGGTACGTCGTTCCTCGGTTTCAACGTCCCTACGTGTGGAAGGAGGAAGAACACTGGCAGCCTCTTTGGGAGGATCTCCAGCTCGTTGTGGACGAACTGATGGATCGGCAAGCAGGGGCAAATACCAGTATTGAACGCCAAGAAGCCCAACAAAACACATCTCCACACTTCTTGGGAGCAGTCGTTCTCGACCAGCAATCGACACCAACACAAAAACTAGAGACGCGAGAGATCATCGACGGTCAACAGCGCCTTATAACGCTCCAAGTGCTCCTGTCTGCGGTACACTCCGTAGCGACTGATCTCGATCATAAGGAGCCCGCATCCCTGGTGGAGAAGCTGATGTTTAACGATAAGGATCTGACCTCCACCGAGACAGACCGGCTGAAAGTATGGCCAATCGAAACTGATCAGGATGCGTTCATCGACGTGATGACGTTCTCAGACCCGGAGTCGGATCATACAGAGCTTGATGATGACGAAAACCTGGAAGAATGTTTCCAGTACTTCAGTGATGAGATTCGGGAGTGGGCGGAATCAGGTGACGAATCCACCGAAGAACATCTTGATGCGCTCGTCACGACGATGTGGCACCTTCTCCGTGTCGTCGTAATCGATCTTGAATCAAGCGACGACGCGCAAGTGATTTTCGAGACACTGAATGCGCGTGGGACACCGTTGCTCGCCGCAGATCTGATTAAGAACTACCTCTTTCGAGAGGCGACCCTCCAACGCAACGATCCCGGTGAACTGCACGACAAGTACTGGAAGCAGTTCGACGAGGACGAATGGCGGGTAGATGTCTCTCAGGGCCGCTTGGATCGTCCAAGGATAGATGTGTTTATCATGCACTGGCTCACGATGCAGATGAGCCAGCAAGTACGTGCAAAGAAGCTATTCCCAGCATTTCGGAAGTACTTGGACAGGTCTGAACAGTCCGTTGAGGAGATTGTAAAGGACATCAACTACTACGCCTCCATTTACGAAACTATCTCTGAACCGGATCGGGGCTCCCGAGAAGGAATCTTCTTCCGCCGATTGGACGTGCTCGATACGACGACACCATACCCGGTTCTCCTCTGGATTTTTGGTGAAGAAAGCGTCCCAAAGCCCCAACGAGTGAAAGCCATCGAAGCTATCGAGAGTTGGTTGATGCGCCGGATGCTGTCACGGCTGACGTCAAAGAACTACAATAAAATCTTCATCGAACTTCTAGAAGAACTCAAAACGAGCGACGACAATCGTGTCGGAGATACTGTCGTCGAGTTCTTCCGTAGCAAAGAGGGTGAAAGCGATTATTGGCCCAACAATGAGAAGTTGACTGATTCGATGGTAAATCTGGAGTACTGGGCCGTCATCAATCAGCGACGGCTCAAGATGGTGTTCGCGGCTATTGAACGGGAGTTACGTGACACTGGATACAGCGAGACGTTAGAGTTTACGCAGGACTTGGAAATTGAGCACATCCTCCCTCAGAAGTGGTCTACACATTGGTCGCTCCCAGGTGAACGCCCTGCTGAAGTAGAACATATGGAGCGAGATGATGCGAAGAACCGGATAGGAAATCTTACAATTCTTACTGATAAGCTGAACCCGTCGATATCCAATGCAGCATGGGATGATAAGCGCGAGGCGATTCAAGATCACACGGTTCTACGTCTGAATAAGCACTTGGTCACAAGTTGGTCAGACGAATGGAATGAGGAAACGATAGCAGAGCGTGGAGAGTGGCTATCGGAGCGAGCGAGCGAAGTCTGGCCGGAACCAGACGCCGGATACTGGGATAAGTAATCCGAGATCGAATCTCACTACCTGCCTTATTTCTGTTTCGAGTGGTGAGAGAGTCAATCATTCCTCTGATAGGATAACCAATCCGATTTATCAACCTGTACGATTGAGTTTCTCTGTGGAGACGCTATACGAAGATCTTGAAGAGGATGCCCAATATGAGATTGATGTCCGTGTTCGTGATTGCTCTCCCGCAGAAAGGGAGAATCGGGCTTTTGAGTTGAGCTTGGAGGACTCCAACGGAACGCGATTCCCGTTCGTTGTTTGGGAGAAATCAGAGGAGGGCAGGAGCTTTGATTGGGAGATAGGTTGCTGGTATCGATTAAGTGGTGTCTCAGTAAATGCGTGGCCTTCTGGAAAAGTCCTTCACGGTACCTCTTCTCTCAAAATCGAAAAGCTTGAGAGATCTCCAAGCAGGAATTCATCTGACATACTATTTTTGACCGACAGTCACCTAGGAAAGGAAACTCACAGCTATGGTAGCCTGTCTTGGTCGGTGAATCCGGAAGAGGGGCTCCGTGCTGCAATAGAATATGCGATTCAAAGAAATGTAGATGCAGTCGTCCATGGAGGAGACCTATTCCACAACCCAGGGAGTGGAATTGAAGAAGAGGATATTGCTGTGTGTCGTAGAATCTTGACCAAGTTAGCAGAACATGGAATTCCGTTCTATTTCATATATGGAAACCACGAACGACAAGCTGGCCGACGGGTCATGGAACGATTTACCGATGATGGTCTTGTTGTACATTTGGGCTCTCGTTACGAAGTAATCGGGAACGCAGTAGCATTCTACGGGGTTGATCACCAGTCTGACTGTACTGATTTCGTTCTTGACCTTGAACATGCACCAGAGGATCTAGCAACGGTGCTCTGTCTCCATCAGTCTATAGCTCCATTTACAGCAAGTGGCAGCCCCGATTGTTCACTAAACCGACTTTTGGACTCTTCCAATATTCCACTTGATCTTGTTATCACTGGCCATACTCATTCTCGTTCGGAGCATCATCATGGTGAGTCCCGGGGACTATCTGGAGGGGCAACTACACGAGTGGGTGAAACCAAAGATGACCTCCTCCCCAGCATCGAGCTAATCAGCGTACAGGGGAAGAAAGTTTCCTCAAAAAGAGAATTCCTGTAGTCTCAGCTCTTTTGAATGTCTCAGATGAGCCGTGTTGTAGAAAGGAGTAGGTTATCTGGCAGACAGGTAGAATCACGTCAAAATTCCCGGCACCTCGGAGCATTCAATTGTCGGGTTCCAATTCCCAAAGCAGTTCAAAACCGCCGATGATGAGAGAAACTGAGATATTGAACCACTCAATAACGGTCTCTCGGTCGATCTCCTCTATTGACTCGTCACCCGGATGAATCACCGCGTTCCTGAATCCTCGGTTGCCGTGTTCACCGTGGAACTCGTGCCACAACTCTCCGTACGGGCCGTACGCGTCGGTGAGAGATGAACCAGTAATCTCGTTCAGGGCGTCCTTTGCGAGATCCGTGGAGTAGACGTTGTCGTATTTGTCTCCAAACTTGTCTCTGATTCGATCTCCCGCCTCATCTCTATCATAGCCGTTCAACACATAGTACAGGGAAATCAACCGGAAGAGACCACCATCTACTGCGGAGGTAAGTAGGGGGACAGCCGAGATAAGATTACCGCGAAGGATTGCTTGCTCCGCCTCACGAAGGAGATCAACCCACGCCGGGTTCGTCGCCTTTGCCCGCGAGAGCTTCGCATCGTACACTACTTCCAGTTTGTCGCCAGTCTCAATCACCGAATCAGCTTTCTCCTGAAGATTGGCGGTCACGACTATCTCTTGTGGCCCGATGGGATGGAGGGCGACCAGGACGGACTCGCCTAGGGAAGCACGCGTGTACGAGTCGTCAAGTCGCTCTATCGGGAGTCGATTGTCGCCGCTTGCATCTTTACGCTCGGCCCCAAGGAGTTGGACGGTTTCGAATTCATCTCCAGAGAAGAGGTCGTTGACGATATGGCTGTGCGTCTCGCCGACCGTCACAGTGGTAAGATTGCGCATCTTGCTACCGGCGAGAGCAAACGGGAAGCCGAAATAGGCATTCCCGTCTAAGTTGTGAAGCGTGTAGAGTAGACCATTCTCGGGAAAGAACCATGTCCCGCAATAAGGGCAGACAAGGTACGCGTCAGGATTGATGCTCTCCCCTGATGGTTGGAGATGAAGCGTGTCTATTCGATCGTCGCACTGCGGGCATGTCAGATTCGTGTTTCCTGCACTAAGTTCGCTTGAGGGAGTCATAGATGGTTGAATTCCGGGGATTCGTCTACTTAGTCATACGGTTAGGTTGGTGACTGTACGGTAGGGTTCGCCCGGGACTATACTCATTTTGGTACGAATCCTCTTTTTGAGGTTGTTTTTTGCCGTAGTTATAGCCAGCGAGCGTCGGCGCGGTGAGGCGCTGTCGCACGCTGCTGGTCGGTGGCGAGAGACTGTGTCTTGAGAGTGTGAGGTGGGATATTCACGTGTGAGTGTGATCTTTGCCTGTGAGCCGACAGTGACGAAGCGAGATGCCCCGTGTGTCTGCCTACAGTAAAGTCAGTCCCGGGTGAGAGGTCAGTAGAGTTGCTTGTAGGCGTCCACAATCTTGTCTCGGTGCGTGTCAAGTCCGTGTACGGTGTATTGCCCCCAGTTCACTTCGGCGAATACGCCCGTTCCGTCGTTCGGATGAACCTCTCGTACTCGGCGAAGCTGGTGGGTTTTCATCGTCTTCTCCCCACTCGCTTTTCGGGCTTCGTAATCACGCAGTTCGATGTCGCTATGTGCAGGTACCTGGCCAAGGAGCCCACCTTCGATTTTCGGCGTGTTTGTGGCCGGAATGAACACGAGCCCGCCGTCTCGACACAGGTCGTACATATTGTCCATCGATGTTTCCCAGTCATCCTCGGGGCTTGCTGCGGTAGACACGGATGCCCCGACACCCCAGTCGATGCCGAATCGCCGTTGTTTGTACATCTCGAGGCGCGCATCATCTGAGATGCCTGCCTTATCGAGTCCGACCATTACGTTCGCGAACGATACGGGGTCAGTGCGGGGGTCTTCCAGCATACAATTCTTTCTGTCAAAGAGTATGGTCAATAACGTTCCCCTCAGAGAGTTCCTTCGTCTGTGAGGTGTGCATGTGAGTCGAGACTGTGACTTGGTCGAGTCACACGTGACTGTGATGTCTCACTGGGATGCTTCCTCAGCTTCTTCCTCACGCTCTTCCTCGGCCCATCGCTGCATCGTCAACCGGTTGCTTATCTCCGACACCAACAACTGGCACTCTCGCGTCCCTATCTTCTCATCTGTAATCTCCAGGCTGACGCTGTCAAGGTAGTTGAACCCGTTAATTTGGAACATCACATCGACGTAGTCGCCCTTATCGAGAATTGTCGGGATAGGCCGACCCTCGGGGAACCCGTGTACAATATTTCCTTCGCCTGGGTCTTTGTGTCGCTCAAGAAGTCGTTCGTCGAAGTCTGCGTGGAGGTCGATGTCCGTGATTTTCGCCCGACCGTACGACCGGTTTGTGAATCGAATCGTGCAACGAACCACCTTGTGGTTCTCGAAGGGAGACCCGACATCTTCGACGTCCTCGATTCTGTAGGCGAGGTCTGGGAGTTCGGAGTCGCGTTTGCTGACCTCGAAGATTTTGAACGACAGATATCCGGTGATGACCGCTTGTATCCACCCAACACCCATCATCATGTTTTGGTAGATGGTGAGGTCTGTGGCGGCGTTCGCGCCCGCGATTGCGATCGGGGCGAGCAGGAATACTGCGAGAAAGATGTACGCCTGGTACCGAAAGAAGAGATAGACGAGTAATTCTTTTAGAGGCGGTTCTTGCTGTTCTTGCACGCCTCGGCGTTTTTGTCGCGAGTATATCAAGATATTCACTGAAAATGTGCAATCAGTCCCTCCGAAGGCCGAAGTTTGCCGAGGAACATACCGTGGTCAAGGCTCGACTCCCGACGGGGCGGCAGTGGAAGTTCCCGGACTCCTTCATTTGCTAACCCCTTACGATAACTGAGTAACTTTACACAATCGGCTGGCTCAAGTAGCTTCTATGGAATTACGGTGATTGGTGTGTGTTGAGTGCCGAATCGATATCGGTAAGGAGACGTCGATAAAGCCCGGAATCTGGTCTTAGAGCGAACTGTCCCTGGTCTAAGCGGTTCATTTGGGTGTGTAGCTCATCCAAGAACTCTAGATGTTCATCACTCGGAGATTGGCCGCTTGCACTGCCATTGAGGATGTGATTATGCAGCGTAGCAAGATACATCTGGCTGGATCTATGCGTAGTGCTTCCTAATTCGATGTAAGCCCGGACAAGGTTGTTCACTACGTCCTTTTTGAATTGGTCAGGGATGGAATTCGTGAGTAGAATTGCTTTTTGGGCTCGAACAAAGCCCCAAACTGCATTCTTCAATAGATCATCTTCAAGATCAGTATTCACCTGCTTGATCCCCATCCGGATATCAGGGTTTGGTTGCGCTGGAAGGGTGACCAACCCTCGGTAGACAGCGATGGTGTGCTTCAGCAAGTATCCGTACGCGTTCGGGAACTCATCTGTAGCATCAGCAGACGGCCCCAGTTGGAAGTTCGAGCAAATTTCTTCTACAATCTCAGCCAGATAGTGCAGGAAAATGTGGTGCGAAGTATCTTGTCGAAGGGCCTGTGAGGCGAACAGGTCGAAGAGTTCGATCCCCACAAGGATTGGGTCGTGTGAGGGCTGACCTGGCCCAGTTAGCGAGAAATCTTCAGGCCGACCAATATACTCATCGTTAGGCTGTTCAGCTTGGCGCCGCAGGAAGGATTTAACGCTTTCTCGGATTGGATTCCAGATCTGTAGTTCAATAGCTATCTCGGCGTTGTCAAATAGGGAGTTCAACAACAAGCTGGATTCTGGGATTTTTCGGTCGCCATGATTACCCTCAATCCCTTCAACCTCGTGATAGAGAAGACTCATCGAGTCGCTATGGAGGGCTTTCAGATATTCACGAGCAAACACTTCGCGGTTTAGCGTTGAGTTAGAGTCTGCAATAATCCGGGTTGCGAGTGATGGGTTCAATTCAGTATGGTGCTCCATGAAACTTCTTGCAGTCAACACTTCTTTAGCTGCTTCTCGGCTGTGTAACGGCTTTGACTCCTCTTCATTCGAGAGGAGTTGGGTGTAGTTATCTTCCAACAACGAAGATAGCGTGTTGAACTGCTGAGTTGCGAAAAGATTGCGTATTCGAGTCTCAAGCGCACGGTCATTATGGATTGGAACAGTATCTCGTAGAAATATGGTGGCAGTATATCCAGAGAGCAGCGTTACGATCGCCACTTGAGCACCACCAATCCAGAATCTGGTCGGGAGGCAGAACCTCCCACAATACCAAGAAAAGGCGGGAGATGCTGTTTCTAGATAGAGATCAACGATATAGAGTAAGACAATCCCAATACTACCCGCTCCAAATACCCACTTCATAAAACGGGGGATAGCAAATTGGGTTCGTAGCTGGCGGTGGTCGGGTAGGACAGAATAGAACGTGACAACCGCGGCCAGAATAGTAAATACGAACAATTCAGCCATATCAGAAAGCCCTGAGGGAACACCCGTATTTGTTCCGATAGCTCAATCAACACAAATGGGGTGCCGGTAAGTTAGGATGATCTCCACTCGCAGAGTCGGAATCTCCCAAACAAATCTACGAATCCCTTCTTTGTCGAGGCTTTTTGCCGGTGGTTATAGCCGGTGAGCGACGGTAGTTGGCGGTGATAGCGCGCGCATCACTGTCCAGTGCCGCGTGACTGTGACCTCTCACTGTGACCCAGCCAGTAATGAAGCGAGGTGTGCCTGTGGCACCGCCCGTTGATCACCTCAGGCTGGCCGGCTCGGGCGGGGCGAGAGCGATAGTATTGATGCGAATGCTTGTAATCCAAGAACTCACAGCAGAGAACAGGATGAAAGTGCTTGCGGTGTCGGATTGGCGTGTTCAGGATATCAACCTCCTGTACGAGGTACTCGATAGTCGTGATGATATCGACTCAATCGTGTATGCCGGCGATGACCTTGACCGATTCCACGATGGAGATACAAATCATCTCGCTGAACTGGGAGCAGCCACTACCACTGGGAACGTCTTCGCTGTCCGCGGTAACGATGACTTCCCGAGTACAGCTGCGCCTTTATTCGAGGCATCCAACGTCCACGACGTTCACAACGAACCGTACGTCATTGACGACACGGCGTTCATCGGCCAAGAAGGCAGCTTAGAGAATACTCCCGGACATATTCTCTATTCGGAAGACGAGATCGAGACACACCTCGCTCAGCAGTTCGAGGCCGTCGCGGATGCGACGCAAGTGTTTCTGATCACTCACACACCACCGTTCGGCACGCTCGATTACGCCAAGCGCTTTGGCCAGCGTCCAATCGGCTCACACGCCGTCGCAGACACCATTACCACTTATTCACCGACCGTAATAGTATGTGGTCACTGCCATCTCATGGGCGGGCGGACAGCCGTCCACAGCGGCGTTCCTGTCCTAAATATCGCCTGCCACGATGATCTTGGCGCCGATGCACGCTACGCTACCATCGACCTCTCAACATCCGACCCAGACATAACCACTGGGACACTTCCAGACATCCCCAAATCGGAACTGCTACGGCTCATTCAAGTCGGCCCCAGCCGCCTCAAACATATGGAGGAGCAGGCCATCGACACCCTCGACGACATCACACCAGCGAACAGACGGACGCTGATTGACCTCCCTGGATCGAGTGCTTGGCACGCTGACCGTTGGCTTGCCCAAGCTGACGCTATCCGAACCGACAAACCCATCATATACACCCCCGAGAACCTCTCACCGGTTTTCGACGATCCAGTACTGCTGTTTGACCTGGAAACCGACCTCGACCAACAGCAAATATTCCTAGCCGGCTTCTACGACACCACTACTGACACCATCACACAGTTTTTCGAACCTGACGACGAGGAAGAACTACTCGCAGACCTGCGCGCGTTCGTCGCTAATTACGACGACCCGACGCTCATCTACTACGGCGGGAACAACTTCGACGAAACTCAACTTGAGCAATCACTCAGTACCCACGGCTTCGAATCACCCAGGTCTCAAGTCACATACTGGGATCTCGGGATTTACGTCCAACAGGAACTCTTCGGGGACTTTCCAGACTACCGCCTTGGAAGCGTCGCGACGAACGTCAGCGACTGGACGCCAACCAGCGATCTTGACGGCTTCCTCGTTGGTCTACTCTATACGCAATACAAAAATGACGGCTCGGAACCTGAGTGGGACAAACTAAAACAGTATAACCGAGAAGACCTCCGAGCCCTCAATTCCATCACCGAATTCATCACCAACACAATATGAGAGAATCGTCTCTGTGTTGTCAAACCTGTGATGGTGGAGCATTGACCACTCAGAACGAAGGGCCCGGTTTCATTTCGACAATGGAGATCACACCCCAGAAACGCTTTTGCGATAGCCGGTTCGGCTAGCGTCAGCCATACTCCAGTATTAAGTGAACTTATTGATAACCAGCAGAGTATGTCTTCAGAACAAGGTTCACCATTCAAATTCCTTTGGCAATTCCGATACCCGTTCGCATACTGGGACAATCGACTTGAGAAAATCAATCCCTACAACGAACAAGACCGGCTGGAGGCGCTGTACTCGCTCGTTCAGCTTACAGATATCTATGCACACATATTCGCAGCCTATGTTCGAAACCCTGAACAGCCCTGGTTCTTCGTCAAAGAGAACACTTTCCGAGGGGATATCGACGGGGTCTTGGACAAGTTGCGGACAGAAGGAATGGCAACAGTAGGAACGCTTTCGGAGAACCCAGAAGGGTTGGCCACGTTTGAAGCGAACGAAGAGTACGATCTACATGAGCTAGATGCGATTGCAGGTGCGTTACTTGGTTGTCCCTTCACAATCGATGAGGAAACAGGATCAGTCGAGTTTGACGAATCTCCAGATCTTCACAGAGGGGTTTGTAATGCCATTCTGGATTTTGCTGAGAATCATACGGCTCTTCTTAACGATTTCAAGCACGGATTCCGTATTCTCCCGGTTACCCCCGACGACATTGAGCACATAGTCGGCTCATCGATGTTGCTTGATGAGGGCGATGAAGATGCATTTGGGGAGACGCTCGATATGCTGAGAGAGGAACTCGAGGAAGCTGAGTGGGGGTTCTGCTTTGCCCGAATGCACACTGAGACCGCGGACTACGGTTACGATATTCAGTTGGATGTATACCAGGTCGATGCATGGGCTTGTTACAAATTCGCGGAATTGACCTTGGAAGCCTTGCACAACCTGATCTCACCGAATGGCGGTAATTACCTTGAGGAGAGTCTCGGAGAAGTTCCTGATTTGGTGCTTGAAAACGAGGCGACCATCATGGAACATGTACTGGGGGTTTCTACACCTCTCAGGGATGATCCGGATACTGTTGTTTCCAAGGAAGAGTTCCGTTCTGATTAGAGATTGATGATAGTGCAGGCTCAGCCATGTAATCTTCCGATGTCTTGGAAGGCCCCATCGCGGACAGGCTCACTCCGTTGGTAAGTCGGATTACCTTCGCAGACGTTCGCCACCCAATAATCATCTACTCACAGGCCGAACCCGCCAGCAACCGCCTCTGCGATTCACTATGAATGAGGAAATACCTAAGGAACTGATCGATGAAGCAGTCTCGAATCCGCACAGCGTCTTTACTATTCGAGACTTGGATTTCTAACGTACTCATCAATCCACTGTGAAGCAACACGATACGGGATTTTCCGTTGTCGTCGTAGTGTCATTATCTGCTCGGCAATCTTGGATGGGTCACTGGGGAGGTCGTTATGGATGTCTCTCAGGTAGTTGTTCCGTAGCATGGGATTCCCGTAGTTGAGATCAAGTGATGCATCAATCTCCCTGTATGTCTGCCGATTCTCGTGCTGGTACTGACGAAATCCGCGCTCGAGTCCATTCTCGACGAGGCCTCGCATTAGTACTTGAGTCTCATTCTTGCCGCCCGCGTACATCCCATAACTGAAAAACTCGAAGAGCGACAGCCAACTCAATATGAATGGGGACAAGTCGGGGTGCGTTGATGTCCGTCCTTGGTCGTTCAGGCGCCGTCGCTCCCGTGACCAATCGTACGCCGGTTCGAAGAGTTGGCGAAGGTCGGTCAGTGGAAGGTTTTGAGCGAGAAGGTGGAAGTCCAATATCGAGTTCTCAATCCGGTTACGGATATTGTAGAAGCGTTGGTTCAACGCATTATGATTTAGGTCACCCCCTGACTCGCCTATGAGAATCTCTCGATCTCTTTCTGTCAGCACGCCTCGGTCTCGATGAACCCAGTCCAATTCATCTGACATTCGTTAGTCTGTAGACTAATGAAAAGGGGAGAAACCTTAGTTCCTTGGCTCAGGCGCCAAATCAGTTAATTTCACACCCGGTCTGGATGATTGTGTATGTCCGCAATAGGACTGCTCGCGGCGGTAGCGATGTTCGCACTAACAAATGTCGTGGCCGGGATGCTCCCGACCACGTTTACGGGAGATGCACAGTTTGCAATCTGGCTAGTGGCGTTGGTGGTCGCAATCGCTAGCTACGTTACAGTAGAGCAGGCGATGGCCGGTGTTCGCCGGTAGACTCGTAGCTGTCCGGACACTGGAACTTTTCTGTGCGTCGAACAACATTACCGCAATCAACAGGATGATTAGCATCTCGACGCCGCCGCCGATACCGAACTGTGCTACTGTAGTGACTGCCATCACGACCGTGGTGGCACCCTCGCATTCCCATTCAACCTGGCGACACTTTCACTCACCGGCGGACGAGAAGCCAACAGAGATTTGTCTTTCCTTTTAGATGTCAGCCGATCCGAGTGCCTGCGTGTCCATTCCCCATCCAAGACGGTTGAAAATGCTCTTCGCATCCACATCTTCGGTGTAGACGTTCGGAATATACGCGACCTCTCCGTGGTAGAACCGCACCATCACGCCTGCGATGCCAGATACTCCCGGTTCGGTGAATACTCCCTCGCTGCCCGGCGGAATAGCTACATTTCCATTTGGCTTCGCGCCTATCTCCTTTAGATAACTGTCCCATTTCGGATCTGCGTTCTCCACATATTGGGATACATTGACATCACCGGGGAAGGCAAATGTGAAAGGTTCACCAATCGTTTCCCGGATCACTTCCTCGACCGTATCCACAGTTTGGAGGTCGAGATCGATGAAAACCACGAGCGGTCGATCATTCCGCTGTTTGTCGGCTTTCTGCCGGATTGTACGAGCGATTTTCCCACTTTTATCTGGAGTGATCACCGATGCCCCAGTTCGACCAAAATATTCGACATCATCGGTATCAGACTCTTTCAGCTCCAGCCGAAGCGCACTAGTTTCGACTGTGAGTGGTACATCATCTCTATCGACTGACCCCAATTTGTTGAGCAACTCCTGAACATCTGTCTCGTTCTGCGCCCATTCGGGATTCCCGCTCGCGTAGTCGTCATAGCTCTCCTTCTTTTCGACGACCGCAAAGCAGTCACCGCCGAGTTCGTTTTGTAGATAGGCTCGCACTCTGTCTATCTCAGTCGATTCGAGTTCCCGGGAGACCTCCACGTCGATGTCAGAACATTCGAACTCGGGAAGTCCGTCCTTTCCCTTTACGTCCAAGACAGTCGGGTTGGAGCAAAGCCACCGCTCGGTGGCAATGTACCCGATCATCTCGCTCAGGAATGCTCGGAATTGGCCCTCGTTGTAGAGGTTGTGTTCATACTGGGAGACGATTTCTGCGACGGGAGTTTGGTCTACCAGCCGCGACAGGTAGTTGAAGAAGTTCGTATTGTCTCGAGAGATGTTATATTTGATCGGGTGTTCTGCCGGTGTATTCGACCAGAAGTCCGTGTCAAAGGCTGAGGCGATTTCAGGGAAGTCGTTCTCGAATTGCTGCTGGTTCACACTATCTGCCGATGAATAAGAAACTAAAGAATCCAATGATGGAGATGGACTGGATGATGATTAGTGCAATCAGGATGATGATGAGGGATCGCGTCCGCATCTAAGGTGGTCGGCGCCGCGTTGGTAAATGAACTTCAAGTGGGGTCTGGCAGTCCCGAAGGTAGGTTAATCATGATCAGTTGCCGAGTAGACGCGGCTGTATGTCGATACTCCCGCTATTTGCAGAAAAGACGACGGCATTGACCGCCGCTTGACCGGCTAGGGCGAGATTCAGCTTGGGAGTCTGTTATCAGATTCCCAAACAGAGGCAGTTTCTCGGCCTGTACCCAAGTGATCTAATCCCTATCTCCTCCCGTACCGTAGATCCCCAAACTGACTCCAGAATTAACAGCCCCTGAATCAATAACCACCATTTCAGCATTCCCAACGTTTTATCCCTACATATTGCCACTCTTCCAACATGGATAACTCGCAAGAAGAGAACCTGAAAACGCTCGGTATTCTCCCCTCACAAACAAACAACGAGACTGACGAGGAAGACGATACGCCTCCGAACTACATTATGGTGTGTCACGAATGCGGACACCGGATCACACGAGAACGAGCCTGTAAAACCACCCGAAAAGCCAAGTCCGGTGAGATGTGGTGGAAAGGCTGCGAACATCCAATCTACTTCGCTCGTAATGCTATCGATGGTTTGCGCGACAAAGATATCCTCGAAGCACTCATTCATCTCGATACAACCACCATCACTATCGAAGCTGAGGAGTTCGAGCGCCTGGACGTGCACGTAGATCTCCTCGACGAACCCGACGCAAACCTTATGGACATCACTTATTTCGGATTCAGTGATGAGGCTGAACTCGAGGAAGAAGAAGACGGATACTTCCCGTTCAATCGAGGTATACTTACGACTGGATACCACAAAAATGACGATACTGACGATGTGGAGCTTATCCAACCAAAAATGGAAGGGATGATAAAAAGTGTGAACGATAATCTGGGAAGCGACGATACAACAGTACAGCTGCTTGAACTCTCTACGCCGAATGTGTAACCCCTACTGTACTTCTTTAATGCTCACCACACCAGCAAGTGCGAGTTAGGCCAGACCGTAGAGTTCGGGACGGTCGTTGATGGACGCACGGATGGTGGTGCGGGTGGTATCAAGCTGGTCAGCTGCTTTCCGTTTCGACAGGTTCTCACTGACCACGTCATTCAATACAGCCACGACTTCGTCGTAGTGGGGGCCCTCGACTAAATGCCCCTCATCTTTCTCATACCCCAACGGGGCTGGGCCGTGGCTATACTTTTCTTCTTTCTGTCTCACTGCAATTCCCTCCTTGGCTCTCTGCTGTGCCATTTCCGCTTCGAGTTGGGCAAACACACCGAGCAACCGAAGCATCGCTGACTGGAAGGGATCAGAGTCGTCTGGTAGTATCTCGAAGCCTTCGTTGATAATGTGCAGTTCTACGTTGGATTCATCGACAACACGTTCGACTGTGCGATCGAGATCGCGGATGGAGCGAGCGATGCGGGAAACTGATTTCACCACAACGACGTCAATATTTCCGTTCTCGACATCGGCCATGAGATCGATGTAGCCTTGCCGGTCGGTGTTTCTTCCAGTTGATTTGTCCTCGTAGAACTCGATGGAATCGAGAGGAGTATCAAGGCGATCTTGGACGTAGGTGCTGGTGGCGTCGCGTTGCCGTTCCAGTGATTGGTCGTCTGTGCTGACGCGGTGATATGTTGCAATTCTAGTCATTTCACACTACCATGTGCCGATTTTATAAAGAATAAGACTTACTACCAGACTGGTAGAGAACATTGGAGCACTCCGCAGAGAATCACCCGTGACGTTCTTCGAAAAACTCCGCTGCGTGCTTCTCGCAGAATAGTTCCTCACTGACTGGGTCTTGCCATGTCGCGTCACGATCACACCGGCTGCATTCCCCGTCCACTGATTCGACTGGCCCCCGGTCGCCCAGATCAAGCGACTCTTCGACGATTTTCCGCGCTTCTGCATCCACATCCCGGTCGTCGCTGTCGGGAGGATCGTCCATGCCTATCAATTCGCTGCGATTGCGATAAAAATCGGGGCTGGTGCGCGTACCATCGGTCGCTCTTGACCCAGCCGACACGCCAGGACTTGGTAGGCTCGAGACGCTGATTATCGTATTTATTCACAACACGCTGGAGTGCTCGCCGTTCACGCTACCCGACGAAATCGACCCGGATCACGACCAGTGGCATAGTCGAGAGGGGTCGATTGTTGGTGTGCGCGAGGACGATGCTGGCCGAGAAACGGGCGACAACATAGAGTATCTCGTCGAGTTCCAATTTGGGGGAGTCATGTGGTTCCGCTGGCGCGATCGCCCACCAGCAATCGGCGACTGCGAGCGTTAGACGAGTTCGTCCTCGAACGCCACGGCTGCTTGATGCAACACCATCAGTTCCGGGCGCACAGTCACGACTTTCGATTGGCGGTCGTAGTCTACTGCTCCAATACCATCGTCAGTACTCAGAACACAGATATGACTCTGAGTGAGAGCAACGTAACACGCAGTCCTGTTAGTGCCGTCCGACAACCGGTCTGCTAGCGTACCGACCGGCACGTCGTCCCCAACTTCAGACTCGGCGAGAAACCCGACGACACGCCGTCTACGCTCGTTAGATAGGACTCGATAGCCATCCTCTGGATTGATCGATGTAGTAGCTGGGTTGTCGGTCTCTTGTGATACGGTGTCTCTGATTCTGTCAAGCAGACTCATCAATTTTCCCTCAATCGAGTCTGCGAGAGGACTAGGTATAAAAGCGAAGACCAGGTGTCTTACCAACCCGATTCGACCAATTCGTCTTCCGCGCAGACATCACAAACCGGAGCATCGATCGACTCAACCTCTTCGTCGTGCCGGGGCGTTTCGCCACCCAAATGACTCCACCCTTTGTTGGTTAGGTGGACGTATTCGTGTCCGACGCCCCCACGCTCAATCATATCTAAATTTGCGAGATTATCGAGAGCAGTTCGGTGACGAGCAGTGCTGTATTCGCCATTCAGGCGCTCGCCGACTAATCGTTGCAGACGGTGATAATCGATCGGGTCATAATACGCTACAGTCTCGATCATCACATGTTCTATCGACTTTTGCATCATATCGTTCGACCAACTGCGTATTGTCTGAATCGAACTCACACACCTTGTATTTGATTTGACTAAACACCTTTTGGGGAACCCCAAATATGTCAAATGTATGTTTGAAAGAGGTCTAACTATGAGGAATCGACTCTCAGAGGGGATTCGATGCAAGATTGGGTAGAGATTGACCCATCGATACGTCTGGATCAGAGAACTGAACGGAAAAATGAGTCGCACCAACATTGGGCAATCAAAGCTGCACTGATTGACCGCTTACGTTCCAACTCAGCGTATGTAGGGGAGATCGATGACGAGAGGAAGACTGAAGACTTGATTGGAGATATCAGGTGTAAACTCTCCAAATCACCTTCTGATGTCCCAAAACGATTTGTGATTGAAGTCCAGACTAATCGTTCCGATAAAGACGTCGTTGATGCTACGAGACGACATCTCCGGTTCGGCTTCGCAGTTTACTGGGTTTATCAGGTAGATGCAGCTAACAAACGCAGGGAAGCCGAGGCCGCATTAACGAAATACATGTCAGCACCACCATCCCTAGGTGTTGCATCTCTTCCCGAAGGCGAACTCAGATTGGGTTCACCAATCACGTGGGACGAGTTTGATATGCAATCCCCCAAGATGAGTTGTAATGAACTCTACATCCCCACTTACGCTCGGTCAGCCCAGTGTTTCAACCATGGAGTCTTCAAAATCGACGATCAGCGATTCACTATTTATCGGTTCTTGAACCGAGAGGCACTTTACGTGAGCTGGCATGGAAGCGATGGTCAACAGACCTTGCCTCAAACTTCACCTTGGTCATGGCCAGAGTTGAGTCAACGTCTCAAGGAGGGCGAACTCAGTCGCATTTCTCCGGTCACTGGACGACCCTGACCTTGGTTCAGAAACCTGTTTTGTTCTTTGATTCCCTGCATAGTAGGGGTATTTTTGTAGGACTGAAATGTTCTGGAATAGTATTCTGATGGGGCTGGGACACGAGTGAAACGGCAAATAAGGATTGAAATTTCAGCCCTTGGTTGAGAAGGACTCGAACACCTTCTGACCAACCACTGTTGGTAGGGAAGGGTTTTACTCAACCACGTATTAGAGGAAATTAATAAATAATGTCAAACCTCTATTCAAATCAGGGATCGAGTAAGCCCGAAGATGCAAATCATCTCCATCATGAGACAAAAGATGGGTCGCGTCTCAGAACCGTTTAGACTTCACCTCCAGTAGCCTCAACTGATGCAGTGCAGTGAATCTTCTCGTGGAGTGATTCACACAGTACCTCATTGAAGAACTGGTTGTAGTG